>Ga0157364_1000579_pt1 | contig 26195 bp, 6 predicted proteins | sample AttsexASBM2_FD_111476 | JGI IMG/M metagenome (GOLD analysis project Ga0157364, IMG submission 111476) | Fungus gardens microbial communities from leaf cutter ant in Ribeirão Preto, State of São Paulo, Brazil - Atta sexdens ASBM2 | ecosystem: Host-associated > Fungi > Mycelium > Unclassified ... | reverse complement strand
GTTTGTGTATCTATACATAGTAAAAACATTTTGTGCTTGTGTTAAAATCGATGCTTGTTAACATTTTAATTTTGTAAATTTTTAATTTTGTTATTTTAATATAATATAATACGTTATTTTTTAATCTTTTGTGTACATTAATATTTAACATTTCTAATAATGTTAAATTAACATATACATTTTATTCATTTATCTTAAAATTCATGTTTTAAAATTACATTATTTTTACGTTATTTATGTATTTATTCATAAATTGTTTTACTACCGAGAAAAATATTAAATATTAACGTATATTTTATATTCATTTTATATTAAATTAACCAAAATTTAAATAGATCGTTTGAAACATATAAAATATATTAAATTTCACGTAAATTTTCCAACTGTAACGTATAATTTACGTCCGGGGTTTCCATTGACTTTACATCGGTTTGAATTTCATTTTAAATTTATGCAGAAATATATTATATATTGTTACAATACAAATCTCATAAACCATTATCAAATATATATATTTCAAACTCATGAAGGGTTAAATCATTTGAAAATGTGCTGTTTTCCACTTCGTTTGCTACCCATTCGAGCATCAGTCCCGCGTCTAAACCAGTCTCGATTTATCCCGCGTGTGACTACTCCGGTAAAATCTTAAGTGCTAATGGCCCCCTCGAGCATCCGACAAACGTAATTTCATTAGCACTCGGGACTTTCTGCTTCGGCTTCTATTTTCCATGCATTCCCCGCAAATACGACTATAGAAAATCTGTTTGTTGAAAATGTATTTAACTCCCTGCTAATCGATATTATCAGCAAACCAATGCAATTTCAAGTGTCAATTTTTAGTCTATACTATATATTAGTATCTAATGAAACGTTACCGTAAATAAAATTTGCATAAAACGTTTCACAGAAATTACACAAAATGTTAAAGCCAAATTTTTTTCGTAAAGTTGAGATATACTTTCTTCTTAGATAAAATGTTATGAAAAAAAATGTTATGTTTTAGACAATGTTTTATAAAAAAGTAACACTGTACAAATTTCAATTTTTCAAATTGAAGATGGAAATAAAAAATTTACTTAATGCTAAAAACTTAAAAGTAAAAACTTAATGCTAAAAACTTAAAAAAAATAAAAAATCTGGCAATGTCCTGAAATTGACATTCCATTAAGAAAAAGATTACTTCGAGTTTATTAAGAAAATATCAAACAATGAAAAATGTTTTTGTAAAAACTAATATTAATATTTAATAATAAATATTAATATTGAGTTTTTTCTAATTCTCTTACATGTTCTGATCATATAATCTTTTAATATTATAGACGCAAAGATGATCGTGTTAATTAGCGTTAATCAAGTTAATTAAGTTAAGAAATTTCTATTTCTTTTCGCATCTCAAATTAATCGCATCAACTTTAGAAACTATTATGCTACATTAATATGCCTCGACGTCAAGCAATGTCACAATAAATTTTAAAACGCATTCCTCCGCAATCCTCTTTACGCAAAAACGAAAAGACAAGATCATAAGAGCGTAGCTACATTCTAGCAGAGCTGTTAAGCGATTATGCTCCCGCGAAGAAAAGATCGGTAGTGGTGATACTTCTAAAATTAGCTCGCCACCACCGCGTAATTTCCTCTCTCTCTCTCTCTCTCAGTGCGCGCATTCGCGAATGTCGTGCGCGTAAATTCCTGCGTGCCGACGTGGACTCGCAACCGCGCGCAAATTAATTGCCGTCGAGCTTCAGAAAAGTTGCCTCGAAAAGCGCACTTCGTGTAACTAATCCCGGTCGGCGCCATAAATTTCCTACTACCCGCTGTTTTCCCCGCATGTTTCCACTCTATCTCGGCAAAGATGGTGGCTCGATAATGACTTTATATATATATATATATATATATATATACGTATACACATGTGTGTGTGTGTTCGTAGTATTTACGTAAAGAGTAAGATCGTGAAGAATTAAAAATGGAAATATCAATATTCGCTTTTAATATCGTTGATATTGCAACAAAAGTATAATAAAATCGTTATTTTTTTCAAAACTTCCTTAAAATATTTGTTTAACAGATAAAAAATATTTTCTATGTATGTTAACCGGTCCTTGTTCACATTTTTGTATTAAATTTTTAGCATATATGAGTATTGATTTAATATAATGTAATTATGTTATTTGAATACTTTGTGACTTTAAATTGATATTCAATATTTCTTAATGTTAAAATAACACAATTTATGGATAAGTAAACAAATAACGCAAAAATAATAAATAATTTTAAAAATAACAAATTGTAAGATAAATGAATAAAATATACATACATATATATTCAACATATAAATGTTAATAAATTATAAATGTTAATTTTACTGGAAAAATATGATTTCACACTTCTTATAAAAATTGTATCAAAGTTACAAAGTTTTTTTAAATTAATTTTGTACCACGTATTACATCAACATATATTGGTCAGTATATACATCAGATTATTTTATAAATATAATATCTTTTCTTAGCAGGTATTACATTTATAAAATTAATCGATTGATTATACTTGTAAAATTGATCAATTGATTACACTTTATAAATGTAATGTCTCTAGTAGGCATTATACATTACATTTATAAAATAGCTAACATACTGACAATACAATACGCGATACATAATATTTGTTTCCTAGTTAATTATTTCCTAATATATTCATTTAAAATAAATTAATACAAAAGTATATTTGGGTAGACCGTTTAAAACATGCAAATTGTATAATATCAATTTTTCATCTGAACATTATTTAATAACGCAGTTTTGTAATCGCATTGTAAATCTAAGATAAGCTACATTTCGAAAAGTAAGGTATTAATTCTATTTTTTTTTTGTTCTCTAATATACTCAAAAATACTCTAAATCGCATTCTCAGTTTTAATGAAAATATTCCTAGTCCTGTATTCTACTAAGAATAGATTTCTCATAAAAGTGGATTATTGGAATATTATTTGAATCATAATTATTTACATTTCGAAGAAGGAAAAGCATCGAAAGTGCATTGACTTCAGGAAACTTGGAAGCATATACTCCATGTAAACAACTCCCGCGGGGATTGCAGTAACATTTAATAAAGAGTCGTGATGTATCTGCTTCGGATTATCTATCAGCAGTAATTGCGCTCAGACTACGGAAATATTGATAACATGCGATAAAGGGAGAGATAGAAATCTTATTATAATCATGATATGCGTCGGCCATATATGAGAAAATTTACATTCAATGTCACAATTTTCGATGCTACATTATCACGCCATACATTTCGGTATTATCTCTTTTTTTTTCTCCTCCGTTAACATTTCATTGGTGATGCAGGGGTCTGAAAGTGGACATTAATTAAAGGCCTGGCAGCAGGTGTCGTGATAATTCCTTCGAATTGGTCGCGACGGGACTCATTATGTAAAGCTATGCAACGTTCGATCGTAATCACACGCGTCGCATAGAATTATTTATCCAACTGTCAATAGCGTTGTCCTCGTACATACACGTGACACAAACCGTTAGCATAATTTATCACACGTGGATTAGGTGTATTAAGGATGCGCGGTGATTGCACGAAGCAGTTTGCTGCTTTCCTTTTTTAAGACGCTATTGATGCATTAATCCCCTCTCTCGAGGGGAGATTTAACTCCCCTCCATGCAATCGCGGAAACGTAACGTCAATTGCAAGTTGACACGTTGTCGATATGGCATGTGACAGTCGTTTGATTTGTCTGTTATGCCAATGTTGATGGCCAATTATTCCCGCGTCATAGTTACGTATCTCGAATTGTTTCAATACAAGTATATCACACTGATAATGATAATAAATTATCTCAACGTTTAAATATCAACAAGTAGTACATAGTATCTGCGAGATATATACTTCAATCACACATGATATCGCAAAAAAGATAACGTCATACGATTACGTAAAAAAACTGATTCTGCCTTTGCTTGAAGGTATACAAGCTATAATATAATATAAACTAAAGTATCACATTACATCTGAAAAAAAATTATATGAAACGAAAAGAAAATTTATATAAACAATTGGAAAATTTGTATTTTTAACGCATTTCACAGATCTCAAATCCAAAATTAATTCATTTTATGTTAAATTAACACAAAAATTTGGGGTTCACCAAATTTAACATAAGATGTTATGTATTAATTTAACATAAGATGAATTAATATGTTACAAAGTAACGTAAATATTGTGTAAAAAATTAATACTAAAAATGTAACATTGGTACAATTTGTAAGCAAATTTCTTCAATAAAATTAACAATTATAAAATTAACAATTATATTAAATTAATTCAAATTTTCATTTATATTGGAATTTACATTTTAAAATACATTATTTTTATTTGTTATTTGTTGACAAATTCATAAAGTGTAATATTTTAGCACTAAAAAATGTTGAATATTAGTTTGACATAAAATTCAGATAATACAATTAAATGTTAAATTAATACTCGGATATGTTTATAAATATTCAACACAAAAATTATAACAAAAGCCGGTTTTAACACAAACATAAAATATTTTTTAATGTATGCGTAAAGATGTTTTTCATTAAAATAAAATCAGAAAAGAATAGCGAATATGCGTTTCGACTCGTCGCAAAAGGAATGAAGCATAAAAGCCACGGACTGTTAAAAATAATTTCAAGCCCACTGTCCTTTAAAAAGCGAGTGAAGAGTCAACGTTGAAATATGACCGTGATTGAGTATCACTCGTTATATCGCGTCACACAAAGGATTAACGTACGTGCGGGACTCATCGTGCGATGATCCAGAGAGTTAACTCAAAGTTAACCGAAGGCAATTTCAAAATTGGTCCAGAGTTAACCCTTGTCTCCGGGAAATAAATAAATCATTGTAAGTAGAATCAAGTCCACGCGTAACTAAGCCAATGCAATTTTCTAACTATTATCTTTTAATGCAGATTAACTTTTGCCAGAAATGAACAAGATGAGCATAATAATTTTAAGAAGCTTATGACGAGAAAATCAAGTAGAATTTTCATTCCAAAAGTTTTTCGAACAAATAACATTGATGAAAAAAAACTTGCTAAAAATGCCTTTCTAAAAAAATATTGTTAATTTTCAGATTTTGCGCTTAATAATTAATAATTAAAACAAAATTTAGCCCTACTATTCATGATTCAACGTACCCTGTGCGATTTTTTGCATTGCTTTAATTTTTTTATAATATAATTTGAAGATCCGAATTAAATATTTTAGAATTTTTTCCCAAAATAGTCATTTTTTGTGAATTTTTCCAATAACATTTCTTCGAAGCATTGTAATTAATTGAAAATAAAATATTATTTATTTGATTTATATTTATTTGTCTTTGTCTGACCTCGAGGTATAAATTTCACACGTTTTGAGCTAAAAAATACGTATTCAGTTTAGAGAAATATAGCGTGACAAAATTGCAGAGTCTCAAATCCTTAGCGGGAAAGTAATCAAAAATAATAATATTAGGGTTAAAAAGATTCAAGATTCGGATTATATCCGTGATTCTTTGTTGGAAAGGAATTAAAATCAGAAAATTTCTGTAAGAGAAAGATTATTTACTTCTTCTTTAAGTCCATTTTCTTTCTATTTTTTGCATGCTAAAATTATATAATTAATAACCTAGTAATATAAACAATTGTTTATATTAATATAAGATAACGTTACGTTCTTTGAAACAATTCAGATAAACCAATATACACAAATACTGCACTTTTATATTAAATGTAATAAGATTGAATTCCCTATATAAAATGCTTAGATTGTAGTCATATTTAATGAGGTGTTTGCCCACGGGTCTGTTCAATGTAGCGTGATATAATAAATAATGTATTCTTGGTAATAAGCCGAGATTATGTTCACTTACCTTTTCGATGGCTTCCAGCGCCGCTTCAGCACTCCCAGCATGAGTAAACCGATGAAGACGACGCCTAAGCGCCAACGGGCCTCCGATTCGTAGCTACGTATCAAGCACCACTATACCAGCACTACAACCGACCACCACCGGAATCACACAACCACCAGACAACCTCGTCAATCTTCCCCGAGGGATTCCTTCTATCGGCCGCACACGAGTCACACCATGATCTCCACCGAATGAAAGTTCCTTTTCTCGCGCGCGGTCTTCAGTCTTTCACGTCACGATGATCGATCAATTTTCCGATGATCGACGCTTGCCGATTAGATGAATTGTCGTCGTTTACTCTTCACGGAATCACTTTCAGTCACGGCACGGTGGATTACGTTCTGCGGTTTTCAAGCAGCTTCTTGTCATCCTCATTACTGCATGCCCTTATTTGCCGGACATCTTCAATCAGAAAAACAACAACCCTTGAAATTGCGGAAATGTGAATATTAATGCATGTGCAGAATATTTGAAATATATTGATAACAAAAATTGTATGAAAAAACACAAAGTGATTAATTATAATTTTCAATAAATTTTTTCATTATTTAAGATATTTTAAACATCTTATAATTAGTATTTAAACCTAATGGAATTTTATGTTCTTATTTATATTTTTTTGTTATACATAAAATGTACAGATATTGATGTTTTCATAATAAACGTTTGATATCGATAACAAAGCTCTTTACATGAAAAAAAGACAAAGTAATAATTAATCCTAACTGCCATAAATTTTTGAATTATAATAAAATATTTTATATATCGTGTATTCAAACACTTAACATAATATAATAACATGAATGTAATGTAAGTACATTTTATATTCTTATTAATATTTCTTTGTTAAAAGATAAAAATATAAAAATATAAAATATATATTTAATCCATTAATTAAATTTATAATAAATATCACACTATAAATAAGAATTATTTATCACACACGATTGCCGATCGTGAAATGTAAGTAAATTGCAGATATAACTGCAGCTTGATATTATATCGCAGTGTCTGCAAGAATAATATTGTTTCTAGCAAAAGATAAATTTTACCCGATGCTTTACGGCGTATTGTTCCGTTGATGAAAGTTCAATAACAATTATTCCATGTGCAACCGTTAAATATATAGTACGATTTGCATCAAATTTGTTACGTGAGAACGACAATTCACTTTTTCCGAATTAAAATGTGTGATTTTACGACGCAAGCACAAACTCACATATGTACTATACATATATGTATAGTATGTTGCGCAATACGGTCGCAAAGATTCTATTTGCCATTCACAAAGGATCTCATAAATAATAAAGCACGTCGCTCAACAAATATTTATCCCGCTTCCGGATTCGTAGAATAATTTATCACCCTTCGAGAGAGCCCTAGTGACGTCGCCACGCTGTCGCGAAGGAAAATTTCATTGGTAATTCAAGCGCTCGAAATTTTAGGTTTAACTACTATGCTTTAAATTTAAACACCGATATGTGCTTTTAACTTTGAATATGGAGAATCGGCTTTTACATCGTAGTTTAATTGATCGCTGAAAATTAAGCTGCCGCATCGCGCGGAGACCAATGATTAAAGATCGCATAATAAATCACGACCCTCTAATTAAGAAGATAATTAATCGACAGCGTTCCAAGGAGACGCGCGCCTCTTTTGTCGGCTAGCGAAAAAAAATTGATCTCCCTCACAAAACCACCGCCTTTTTCTCTGGACGAAAAATAACGGCATTCGTTTTTTCAAACTGGTTATTAGCTTCATTAATTTATTTACCTTACGAATCGTAAAAATTGCTGTTACTTTACTGCGTGCACGAGAAACAGATGCTATTAGTAAAAGAAACCGTAATTAACTGTCTTAATAGCGTGCTATATTGCTCGAAAGAATTTAATTCGAATTTTAAATCTGATCTTTATAAGGAGTTTCTTAGTTACGTAAAAATTTGAAAAACTTTAGATATTTTAGATCATTGGATCTTCGAATATTTATCACAATTTTTCGCTTTGAAAAATAAATGAATTTCCAAAAAAATTTAATTCGAATTTAATTCTATGTTTAAGCAGTTTCTTAATTAAAATATATACTCTAGGGAATTTGAAAAAATTTAGATTAAACAAAATTGGATTCTCGAATATTTTTCGCAATAATTTTTCGCTTTGAAAAATAGATGATTGCTTGAAAGAATTTAATTTGAATTTTAATCTGATATTTAAGCGATCTTAATTACCTGAAAATTAAAAAAATTTAGATGAAACAAAATTGGATCTTCGAATATTTATCACAATCATTTTTCGCTTTGAAAAATAGACGCTCAAAAGAATTTAATTTAAATTCTTAATTACTTGGAAACTTGGAAAATTCAGATTGTTGAATCTTTTCGAATAATTCTCTCAAAGTACGAGGACAAGTCAATAAGTTCTTAAAAAATCTGTATTGAAGCAAACAACCTTTGTATTTTTTGCAAAATGGAAAAAAACGAGTTTCGTGCAGAGATCAAACATCTATATATAATGATAAAGTTTAAAGAAATCAAAGATGAGTTGGATAATGTTCATAGCACATCTGCACCAGCGTTTGCGACTGTATACAATTAGGTGAATGAATTTAAACGTGATCGTACATTTACATGTGATGCACCTCGTTCGGAACGTCCAATTGATACTGCCAGAAATCATCATAGTCCACGATATATATTGTTTTGATTGATCGACGAGTGAAAGTGCGCGAACTTGTTGAGGCCATAGGCATATCATATGGCACAGTGATTTGCACGAACAATTGGATATGAAAAAGCTATCAGCAAGATGGGTGCCGCGTTTGCTCACTGTGGTCATAAGCATGACCATGTGACGATTTCAAAACAATGTTTGGAGATGTTTCAACATAATCCAGATGAATTTCTGCGTCGATTCATTACTGTGGACGAAATGTGGATCCATTACTTCACACCCAAGACGAAGGAAGTTAAAATAATGGACTTCACCAGGTGAACCAGCTCCGAAGAAGGCGAAGACCGGCCGAAAAGGTGATGGTCACAGTTTTTTGGGACGCGGTATAATTCATATCGATTACTTTTTGTCAAAGCAAACGATCAATGGCGATTACTACACAGTCCCGTTTCAACAACATTTTAAAGAAAAAACGTCCCCATTTGGTGAAGAAGAAAGTCTCTCTTCCATCAAGACACTACACGAATTCATGCACGTGCTCAGCACCGATGCCAAATTCAACGAATTCCGCTGCTTTCCTAGCCAGCATATTCGCCAGATTTAGCCCCCCTGCGACTATTTCCTGTTTCCAAACTGAAGAAATGGTTCGGAGGAAAGAGATTCACCACCAGAGAGCAGCTCATCGCCGAAATAGAGGGTTATTTTGAAGGGTTGGACAAATCATATTATTCGAACAGTTTGAAAAAGTTGGAGAATCATTGGATCAAATGAAAGGAGACTATATTGAGAAATAAAAATGAATCGATCAAAAAAAAATGTGTTTTACTATGTATTTTTCTAAAACTTATTTACTTGCTTTCGTAATTTTTCGCTTTGAAAAATAGACACTTGCTCAAATGCGTGTTAAATTCTTACAGTACCCAGATTTGAGAATTCATAATATTTCAACAAATAAGTATACATTAATATGTTATTTTACATATCTAATAAAGGAAAGTTAATAAGAATAATTGTGCAATCTGCGTGTATGAGAGCAATACAAACGTTGCTTTCCGATCCTTCTAGGAAATGATGTTTAGGCCAGTATATTAGAGTAACCTTGATTTGCTTTCTGAGATTATTGGTTTGCGAGCAATCACGATCAATGCGGCTGAGTATCCAATTGCCGCGAAATTGCATAACCAGTGCTCAAAGGCTATTTCGGGCTTAACCGCAATCGTGCGCGAGGAGAGCAAAGTAGAAGCGGTCAATCGATGTTTTATTTGCTGTGCATTTAAATCACGTTGACAATAAGCATAAGAGCACGAACCGGGATACGTGAATGCAAATAATACGATTGCAAATAATAATTCTGCTGAATAGATACTGAAAGGATATCATGTGGAATATTAATGGATATCTCGGAAAATCATTATATAATTCAAATCATATTTGGGAAAATGCAAACGCGAATAATACATCGTAAATATTTATATTTTATCGGAAAACAAATTGCATTTCAAATTATTTAAAAATTAATATCGATATATCTTTTTGTGAGAAAAAGATAGACATTCTCCTGAGTAATAAAAAACATCTTGTGCAAATTCTAAAGCAAAAACAAAATGGGCCATGTTCTATTATTGATATATTGACTTTCTAATTTAGCGAATTGATTTGTCACCAGTTATTGCATTCTAATTAACAGTCAGAGCGGATTTCCGTTTAATGACGTTGATCATGACACGCACACGCACGCACGCATGCACGCACGCACGCACACACACACACACACACATACACACTCGAAGATAAGATTTTTAGAAAAAATTCTAAGTCCGTAAGTGGAAAATGCTATCGAAGTAATATCATTAAATAAACATAAATTCTTAAACAGAAAATCACTCTGCTAATTAATATTATATAATTTATTAATTACTAAAAAGGTTAACTATATTCTAAGCATAGCTCGTAATACGTTAAACGTTCCATAATTTATCTTATTAAATGCCATGTATAGTCATCATTGATCTTTATTTTTACTAATATAAGTAAACTTTGATTTTGCCTTATTTATTCCCTGATGTCTTTCTAATTCTTAAAACTGGAAAAAGATAAAAAATAAAATTAAACAAGACTACATTGAAAGAAAAAATGATTTAGAGTTATTAGTATAATTTATCATTTCAGTTATTTTTGTCAATTATATATAAATTAAAATTATATACATATCTTTTTATAAAATTATAAGGTTATTATCACTATATAACATTATAGCAATAATAATTATGAAAATAAAGCTCCTAATCATGATTACTTGCATTATAATCATAAAGATTTTTCTCTCAATGTAAATTAATCTACGTTGGAAAAATAGACATAAATGAAAATAAAAACCAATACAGTAATTATTGTATTGGGCTTTGAAAATACATCGAATCGAATTAACCAACCGAATATTCACCGATTATGCCATTGCAACATTCTATATAATTATACTGTAAGTAAAAAAACGATCATTGTAATTAAAAAGCTCTACTTACTTTATCACATCGCTACTCAAGAACTTGGATGAGTCATCATTCAAATACTCTAATTTCGCGCAAAATATAACTTACTTGTCACGATACGTGCATGTTAATCCCGTTATGCATGTATTAAGGTTGCGTTCAGTTTGGACACTCACGCGCTGTAAACTTCATTCGCTTTTTTTATCATTACACATATACAGAAGAAAGATAGAATGACGTTTACAGTGTGTAAGCACCCAAACTAAATGCAGTCTAAATTAAAAATTAAAATTTAATCAGTCAGATAATTTTAATTTTAATCCATTTTGTTCTAATTGGTTGAAAAACTCTCTTCAATTCGCAATTCTCAATCTCCAATACGTATGTAGGCTTAAAACTCGAATGATCGTGACGATATTCAGGGCTCAGATTTTCATTTAAGTTATCACCCAAGTATTTTGTCCTTATTATTCACCAAATGTTAAACAAAGATAAAAAATACCTGGGTGACAATCAATGAGTGAGAATCTCAGAAGATTCTCCGGCGCATGAATACGTCGCGATGCAAACAATTTGCTCTCATCTCGCTCGATCCACGTTAATTTCTTCCCATGTATCTGATCGACGAGACGGCAATTAACCGAGAGTCACGTATTATCATTGAATTTTCTGCGCTCCGCTCCATAATGGTCATCGTGCGAAGTTAGCCGCGAGAAGCGCGAAAAACACCGGCACCATTAAAATTTTTTAACGTGGGAACCCCCTCGATCGTTCGCATCGGAATAGTCAAACCGCCGATCAAAAGTTATGACTTATAGATAATCGAATAATACTTGTATCCACCAATGTAGATTATTTTAATCTCGGTTCAATTTACTCTTTACCTTTTTTTCTAATTCTGAAAAAAATAAGTTGAACCGATATTAAAGGTTAATCTACGAAAAATGGTATAAGTCTCCGAATAAAAGTTTGTTTTTTATTTCTTCATTTTATTGCTACACTACACATTAGAACTTTTCTTCTTGCTTTGTCAAATATCAAATATATCTTGGTCTGTTTTCATAACTGAACTGGTATCTTTGTATACTTAAAGTAAAATAGGTATTGTACTTAAAGTAAAATATATATATAAATTTGACATTTGATGAAAGCTAGAAGTTTTAGTGTAATCTAGATCGAGTTCATATACAATAAAAATATAGTTAAGACAATAAGAAGTAATGATTTTTGATTGGTTGTACAACAATAATACACACACACACACACACACACACACACACACACACACACACACACACACACACACACACGTACAAAAAAAAACAAAAGAAAAGATTGAAGACATCATAAACTACCATATCCAATAAGAAATTATAAAAAAGACGTAGACTATACATATACATCAATATGTTTGTTCGCGGTGCTTAAAATCCCAAAAAATTTAAAACGAGATAAGTATATATTCGTGTGCTGAAAAGACTGAATGCAAAAAGTGTAATAACGAATTTAGTTGGACACATTAGTGCGCGCTGGTGCATATAACACAGTGTACTAACTTAATTTGGATGTAAAAGTGAAATACAAGTATTTAAAATTATAAAATACATATTTCATTTAACAATACAATGAAATATATTGAAGATTTTACAATTTATAACTCGTTTATATTAATCATAAATCTTTATTTTAATTTGTGTCATATCATAAGTACAATGCACCAGTGCATTGAATGTGTCCAATCGAATTTGCTATGAAAAACATGAATAGAACTAATGTGTATTGTATTGGTTGTATACGTTCATTTGATTGTATACGGCGGCAGTAGTTTGTTTAACGCTCATTATAGGTAGTCGAGAGCAATAACAAAAAACAAACTTTATTTTACTTTGAATACAAAAAGTGTATGTGCAGTAGTTTAATTATAGATGCATTTTTCTCGTCTTTCTCGCTTTCGCCAAATATCAAATATATATATCTACTTCACTTTAAGTTCTAAAAATAAAGTCTCAGTAAAGTCTAGTTCAGCCGCAAAAAAAACAGATAATTTCAAGATGCAAGCAAACCAAAGGAACCAATTTCAAGGGTGCGTAGATCAGAAATTGGCCTTAAATTTTAAATTTAAAATTTTAATATAAAGTTGCTATTAGAAATTTGCCACTAATCGGAACTTTATCTCAAATTGTATTCAACTGTTATGAGGCGCGATATTACACATGATCATTTATTCAATCATAAAACTACCTGAGATTTGGAGCCAGCCCTTCCATCATTGAGAAAGTTCAAGAAGAAGAAGAAATTGATCAAGAATTCGCGGCTCCAAGAATGAGCCGACTCTCCAGACATCCAGGATCGCAGGACGATCAATAATCGCGCGCGAGAGTTCGAAACTGGAGCATCGCGCGCGTCGCGAGAGACGATCTTGGAACCTCCCTTAAGTCGTCCAAAGAGATCTGCGGGCGATTAACAGTCCAGCGAATCACCAGATCTTTTTTTCGAAGAGGAGAGGAGGAGGAGGAGGAAACATTAAGCAAGGTAATCGCATAACGATATACGGGCCACAAGCAATCAGTATAAATGGGAGCGGAGATATCGATCGGTTTACTCACCTCATTTTCCGCCGGTTCCGGGTCCAAGGGCAGCTTCCGACTCCAATACCACCTCACGAAACGAAAAAGCACGGCGCTATCGACGATTCTGTTGCTCTCGATACGATCGTCTTCCTACGCATTTCGATGCTTACGGAAACAACAACGTACGTATGCGTGCATGCGTGTGGAGTATGCGACGAGACCCGTTTCTCGAAATTCGACCCGGTGACCGCGATTCTGCGCGACGTACGAACGAATGGACGGACGGACGGAGAGATGAACGGGCAGACGTGATCGCGGGAGGTACGATCCGCACGATACCACGGACGCCACAGTAGGATGTACGGAGGCGCGCGCGAGAACGCTCAACGCACTTGGCCGAACTTGGAGGAACAAGTTGATAGTTGATACTCGCGCGCGCACACGAAGCGACAGCGACAGCGACAGCCGACGGGCGCCACAAACCGACAGACCTATCGCGCGCCGAACTCGAACTGAGCTGTGAACAACGAGAGACAGAGACGACATGCATCACCCATCGTCTCTATCCCCTCTGCGCTACCCCATCCCCACCACAGGCTGTCCCCCACTACGCGCACGCTCACAGGTGCGGCGAGGAACCACCGCGAACCGAGCGCGGACATCGAATGAATTCCGAGAAATACATATGATATGTGCTCGATGTATTTCCCGATGTAATTCCTAATTCCCGAATATCTACCGGCTACATGCTTTTAGTTGATGTTTTAGGTAATTGTTGAGTTTAGGGGCCTCATCTCCGGTCTTGATAAAATTAATCTCATTCGATGCGTTTTTGCATAAAATCAACGAATCTGACAAAAAAAGTGTCGCTTTATCCCACGAACCGAGATATTAATTATATATTAAAGTTGACAAATATTTAGGTTAAGAAATCTGGCACATTGGTGGTAAAAGGACATAAGCGAAGATTTTTTGCTTCACTTATTATACAAATTCTTGATTTCAAAAACAAATTTTCTACTTTAAAAAAAATTCTTTCCTTTAAATAAAATGATAATTATTTAGAATATGATTCTCCCATAAAACTATTAAAAAAATGTACTTATTCGACACGTATTTATTTTTCACTCAAAACGAAAGAATCTGACAAAAAAAAATAACGCGACGATTGTGAATCGAGTTATTAAGTGTTAAAGTTTGAGTCTTTACAGGTTAAGATATTTGTCATCCCGATTCGATACAGCTCTACGTATACGTTCTACTTTAATTATACAACTTCACTGTTTTAAAAACACAAATTCACTGCTATAAAAACACAAATTCATCACTTTCAAAATTTATTGTTTTAAGCACATAAATTCTTTGTATCAGCAGTGAATTAATGTTTTTAAAATAGTAAATTAATGTTTTGAAAGCAGTGAATTTGTGTTTGTAAACAAAGAATTTGTGTTTTAAAACAGAGAATTTGTGTTTACAAAGCAGAGAATCTGTGTTTATAAAGCAGAGAATTTTTGTAACCTTCTATGTTATTGATGTGACAGATTTCCTAAGCAATGAATATCAAATTTAATTATTAAATAATTAATATCTCGGTTCGCGGAACGAAGCGATACTTTTTTGCCAGATTCGTCCATTTCATGCAAAAACGCGTCGAATGAGACTAATTTTATCAAAAGCGGAGCTCCTAAACTCAACAATTACAATGTTTTAAAATTGTATTATCTCGATTTAGACAGAAATATATGAAAATATCTATCGACGATGTCCAGACTCATGTCCAGAGTAGAATTTACATAACGAGATTTTAGATAATGAAACCCCGAGAAAGAAATATATGCGAGTGATCGGAAATAAGAAAGAAAGATAGAGAGATATTCTTATAGATATAAAAGATGATTTTATAACATCTTTAATATATTTTTTTAATATATATTTTGAAAATAGATAATACATTAATTGCTTTTTAATTAAGTTAATTAAGTTAAATTAATTAATCGGTCTCGATTCTAAACAAAATCGTATGACTTTTCACAACATGTTTTCATAAGGCTTATAAGAATTTACAAGTGCTTTAACTTTTATATATCTTATTTATACAGACAGCTTCTTACCAGCCATAAGATTTATGAAAAATTGTAAATATTTATGAATAATTATACGTTTTATGCATAGAATTACAATATCAGTCATAAATTCTTACAAATTTTACGAGAACAAATACAAGTCTTACGATTATGCTTATAATTTACCCATTCAGTTCATTAATTTAACTTAATTAAATAAATTAAAAGCAATTAATGTATTAATATCTATATTAAAAATATGTATAAAAGAATGTATTAAAAGTGTTATCATATAACATTGAAATATCTATATCAATGTTTAATCCATACAACATACCTATTTTATCCTAGAGATCTTCCTTTGCAAGTATTCTCAGGACGTTGGAATGTTTTCAAGACATTCTTCAGAATGTCCCTTGGACGTATATCTGTGTCATATGGGAAATAAAATAGATGTTCCGCAATCTTTCTTTTCTTTTCCTTTTATTCCTTTTTCTCAAGATCCTCTTTATTCCTATGTTATCGAGAGTTAGCTTTTAGTGTAGGTGTCATCGCGATTTTTTAAAAACTCACATATATCTTTACGTACTTATTTCTAGAGTAGGAAACTAAACTGCTCGAAAAGATCATTCTCATTGTATATTTCATATCATGTTGAGAACAAAAATTTATCAATCTTTATTTACTGCAGATAAATTTCTACATTAATTATTCTTCTACAATATAATAACGCTTAAGATGACTTTTTAATAAATCAAGTTACCATAGAAATGTCTAATTTTTTATACAGATAATGAAATTAAAGTACCAAAATTGACGCGTACAAAATTCTACAATAGATTAATGATGAAATAAGAGAGAAAAAAGATATTAAAAATGTAACTTTTTATGTGAATAACTTAGTGACAGATAAAGCTCGCTTTTTTAAAACTAATTGCACACAAATCTTATCATAGACGATATTTTATCATTATATAAAGATATAATATATAATAGTTTAAAAGAACGATATATAATAGTTTAAAAACGATTTACGATTTTAATGGTCACAAAAAAGTAATAGGTCATTCTATTACTCCTTTAGCTCGGCTATTCTGGAAAGATATTTACGTGTATAAACTTGCACATAAATTTAACTTTGAAAAGTAAACATAATCTCATCTTGTCTTCGTTCGATGAAAATATAGCTCTTGATTTATTATCGTATGTTCCATACTATTTCATTAAGATATACATAGTAGTTTTAATATTTTATCCAAATTATATATTAATATTTTATCCACGCAGATATTTATAATTTTGGGTAAGCCCTGATGAGGCATCCCAAATTTTCGATACTTTATTAAAGAATTACCTTAATGGTAAAAAGAATTATCACTATACAAAACTCTATGCATAATAATCTTTTTAGAGTGGATTTAGTTTCTTACCTCGAAAGAGTCGATAATTCAGATGACTCTTATACTAAAAGTTCCTTTATCGTAATCAAACAATAGTTGTCAATCTCCAGTTTTTTAGATAGATCTCTGGCTTTTCGATAAGCAGAAATAAGTTCTTGGTTAATTATTCTGGATATGTATTATGAACTTTGGAATGGATTTTGATAAAAGTTATTTTATTTTCTCCAGAAAAATATAACAATAGAAATCTAGGGAAAGTGAATAATTCTAATCGGAATCCATTCTCGAATTCCATAATATATTATATCCTCATTCTTTTTCAAAAACAACAAGCTATTATATAAACTATTGTTGAATATTTCTATTATTCGCTCTCTACCATATGTATGTTGTACATTAACACGGTCGGATCTCTTATTTATTTCGATTATTTTTCCTTTTTCTTTTTTAAAATCGATCTCTGGTGCAATACTAATCTGTAAATAGCAATCGTAACATCATGTTTTTTTTTTACATCTTGCATAATACGAATTTTAAATTTAAGAATATATTACATATATTTTTTTAATTATGAAAAAGTTATGAAAAAATTACAGCTTATTCTCTAGATTTATCGCATTTAAAAATAATACAAAAAAAATTATCGATAATTTATCATCCAAAACAAAAATTATTTGAATAAAGAGTATAATAAATAGTTTTTTTATTTTTGCGTACTCTAATATAAATGTATGAAAATGTATCATAAAATAATGACAAGAATTTCAATTTTTTATATAATTTTTATATAATTTTTTATAATATAATTTTATATAATATTTTAAATACCTATTCAAAATGATGAATTTATGAAAAATTGCGATGCAGAAATTAGTTGTACTGTAAAATATTTATTTCTTCTAGTATCCAATCTCTGAATTGCAATAAAACTTTGAATAAATCATTTTGAATACTTAAAATATTTATACAAAAAATTTGAATTTTTTTGTAATTGTTGCACAAATTTGCACAACAAATTAATATTATATCAGTTATCTACAATCAAAAAAAGAGATTTTTCTGTCATGTTCTGTTTAAATTATAAGCATTTTGACAATCAACCCTATACGACAATTAGCCGGTCTCCAATATTTATGTAGAATTACAGACGGGAGCACAGACTTTTGCATAACGTATAAAATTTGCATAATATGTAAGAACTAATCAGAGGTATTTATTTTAGAAAGAAAAGAATTTGATTGATTGATTCTCTTTGCATTATGCAAAAGTCTATGCTGCTGCTCTTGTTTATATAATACATTATTCCATACTGATCAATAGAAATGCATTATAAATCAGAGATCAAAGTTTAAAGTAAAATTGCGTCCGTTGATCAAAGGCAAGATTCTTCTGCTCCAGTCTTACATTACGTGGTTAGACACGGTATTATTAGCTGAATTACTCACACTTTGTGCTTGGAATATTTGAATATCTAACGCGCGAGATTTATTAAACTCCAACGCGCATTAATTTAATATATCAGATAATACACACGGCTCCTAAAACGGCTTTGAACGCTTCCGCGATTCTTCTTTTTTTCGGACACCGTAAAGTTGCTTTGATTACCTTATCACGAGCACGATTTTGCGACGAATGCCAATGCATTCATCGTGCCATAACATAATTCGTTGACAAGAAAAATGAATCCCGAACAAATCGCATATTAAAATTGTAAATTTTCAATGGTTTCCAATTAGCAACTTAAGAGAAATATTTAATTGCTTGTGGATTTTCCAATCGTATCATTATGAATAATCTTGATTTCTGGAGCCTCGTTGTGAGACGTACGCATGCAGAATACAGTTTGGATTCTTTTGCTAGTACTTGATGTATTTTCATATAATTTTGTACTATTTATAGAAATCTTATTATTAAAATATAGCCCCTTCGTTGCTACGGTATGATTGTATAATATCACTGAAAGCGCCAGACGATAAGATAAGATAGCCAATGTATACTCTCTCTTGCATGGTTACAATAAAAATTATCTGGTCAAAGCTCTTTGCGAAACTGCGTGAGATATGGCATTGAATTAGAGTCTCATTAAAGTAAGTATATACAATGTAAAATAAATATTTTTATTTTAATGTTTTACATTTAATTATTTCATTAATAATTGCGTTCATTAATAATTAGCAGGTGCAGCAGTCTTACAATTAAAGTTTTTAATATAATTGATCTTGCCCTTAATACCTTACTGAATCAAAATGTACAGAGTAGATAGTTCAACAGTAAACCAGTAGTATATTATGAACCATTGTGATATTGCGTAAATGCGACGTTACAGATTGTTATCAAATTGCATACAGTGATTAGCATTTGAATCTTCTTCGCCTCTCCAGTCAACTGGTAGATCGCGCCAAGAATATCACATTTTAAAAAGTTTAGGTTTCAAAGTAAATTTTTTTTCGTAAGTTTTTTATGTTTTGTTGTTATATTTATTATTTTTTTCATTGTGCTTTAGTTTTGTGTGTACATTTGACCTTATTATTCTGTAAGCAACTTTCTTCTCTTGTATTATTTTACACCGCATTATTTTGAAGATTATTATGGAAAAGATTAGATGGTCTACAATGAATCATTTTAATATAGTGAACAATGATTCATTGTAGACCACATAATCACATAAAATTTTTTACCTTCAAAATAATAATTCAAAATGATAATTATGATATTTAAAGTATGGCTCCTCCTCCCACTTAAAATCTTAATAAAAATATACCCATTCGACGTTTTCATTCAAAACGAAAGAATCTGATAGAAAAATGCGGCGGTCGGCCTTCATAAATCCTTACCATTTTATCTACTTTCTAAATAAACATTTTAAAATATAAAACTAAAATAATCCCAACAATTCACAGTATAAAACATGTAATTCATTATTAAAAATAGCATGATTCATTGTGTACACACTTCTTGTACACACAATGAATCATTTTTTAAATAATCGAAATTGTAGCTAAACTTAAAAAGTAACGTAAGAATTATTATTTACAGTATTATGTAACCAACTAAATTTATGAACTATATGTCAATAAAACTTAGATCTTCAACTCAATAATTGAGAGAAATATAAGCCTCTGAAATTTACATGTTGTTGGACCACCAATCTATCCTAAATCAATCATATTGAAGAATTTTACATCAGTTGTAAATCTACTTTCTCTTTTAACGCAATTATCGTATTATTATCGTTGACTGCACTAAATTGTAATGTAAGTTTCGTGTAAGTATCGCGGTATAACCAATATAAACTTACGCGGTTAAACCGACACGACGTGAGAATTTCGACAAGACTGAAACTGATTCATACGTAATTGCAAATGGCTGCTTCTTTTAAACAGTTTTTCGATTGCGCGGTCAATTTGTTGAACATGTCGGTGGCCGTTTGTCACGTGACGCAAAATTAATTTAAATGCGACACATACACTGTGCTACAAAGACGGCGTACGCCTCTCGGACATTTAACATGTCTGTCCAATCCATGCATATTCACGTACTTGTGCAAATTCATGTATTTATCTCTTGTAGTATCCGTTCAAAATGCGGGACAGCGAAATCGCGAGCGAATATCAGAATTAACGTATTCATAATATATACAATTTGGCAGTAATCAAATAAAAATATGGCACAACATATCCATATTGTATTTTGAATATCTATTTATGGAAATCTATAATTATATATATATTATAGATTAATTACATTGTAGCAGAATATGAAGGAATTTATAATAGTTTAATAGATAGATCTATTACAAATTATTATAACATACTTAATTTAAAAAATTCTTTAAATAAATTTCCGAAAATCGAAATCCGCCAATTTCTCTAAAACGTTACAACAAATCATCATTTTATGTCAAAATGAAAGCTTTTAAAGAGATCTTTAGCAAAAAAAAGCTATTTTTTAAAACAAAGTCGTAAAATAAATAAATATTTGCGCGCTCTTTGCATGGAAGTCGTGCGCCCCTTGACAGGAGGACTTGGAGTGATCATACAATAACATTGATAATTTCATCATTAATATAAACACAACATGCATTTTATTATTTGATTTTAAAAAATAGCTTCTTCGTAGCAGCTGCCCCTTAAAATTCCTTTAAGAACTTCCTTAACTTAAAATGAAGATTTTTATAAAGTTTCATTGAAATCGGAGAGAATTCGGTTTTCGAAAGTGCATCTAATTCTTTTACAATAATTTAAATATCATGTTTTCGCGGTCTTCTCAAAAAAAAAATAACGTTTATTATAATTTTCTAGCAAATATATAAAACAATACTGTAAAAAAAATGTAACATTTAATTGAAAGAAAATTTCTTTTATTTAATGTTTTTTATATCTTTAATAGGTCACATTTTGATAGCATATAAATATAAATATTATTGAGCACAGATTCATTTTGATTGAAAATACGATTATTTCTTTCAATTTATTTATTCTTATTCAATTTCCACATATAACTGTTTATATACATTTTCTTGAAAAATGATTTTGAAAAATGAAATTTTTTTATTAGTTATTACGATAAATATTTCCATATGCCTCAATAATCAAATTGATATGACGCCCTTTTTAGAGAATCGGGAATTTCAAGTCCAAATCTTGATTCTGCTGATATTCTTCTCGTAATAAATTCTTTGCAAATTTTTTAAATGCTTATTAATTCTTCATTAGCAATATGAAATTGTCAATTTTATATAATTTACAAAAGAGATCCCAGCAGATTTTTATATTGTTCTGAATTATATAAAATCTAAAAAAGAGATTTTGTACAGGGTAAAATCTTTAACAAGTTTGTTATAATAGAAGTCGAATTGTATTTTGCTCATTTTTTATAAATTTAAAGATAAGGATTTGATTCTCAGCCGAGGTAATATTTTTTGCAATAAATTCATTTATAATTTTTCAGTACATTAACATCTTTCTAACAGGATGCCAGATTCAGCATCAAATTATTAAATTATAAATTGTTTGTCAATTTAATTTGTGATATTACTATAGTAGTTCAATTGCGTTTATAAATTCGAAAAATCATTGTGGCGCACAGTTCAAATAACTACATACTTAGAGAATATAAATTTACATAGAAATTATTTAAAAAGCATGTAAGATCCAGCTTCAACCGTAATAGACATTAAACTCTTACTTGTTCTCGAAGAGAAAGACTTAATAAATTAGATTTTTTTTTATTTTCGAGTATTTCAAATTATATATGAATTATGCTTGATATATCTCCATAAATGTTGATTGTAATGAAAAAATGATGTAAAACAGTAAAGAATCTTATCTTATTTTATTTTCTTATGTAATCATTTTCTTAAAATTTACAACAATAAATCGAGTGTACCTTAAAAAACCAATATCGCTGGTTAAATTGACGATCAATCTAATTTGAGATATTATTAATATTTCAACTCCAATTTACGATTACATTCAAGCCAGACAAACCGAATCGACGAATAGTTTATAAAAACAGAAAAATATATTTACAAAAATTTGCATATAAGTATTATTAAACATCAAGATCCATTTTGTATTATGTAATCGATAATAAAATTATTTTTCTTAAGATGATTCTACAGCAAATCGAATTACTATAGAAATGTCTAATTTTTAATATAATGAAGTTAAAGTAGCGAACTTGACGTGTGCAAAATTCCGGAATATATTGATGAAATAATAGAGAAAAAAATATTGAAAATATAATTTTTAACGTATTATCTAGTGACAGAAAAGGTCCTTTTTTTACTTTTGTTAATGCGTACAAATATTACCATAGATTTTTCTAAAAAGCGAGATTATAATAGTTAAAAAAATTATTGTTACAAAAAAGTAATAGATCATCTGCCATTCTGGAAAAATATTAAATGTTGAAATGGCAAAATATCGAATGAAATTTAATAACAACTTGTAATAGATAAATCTGGTAACATTATTTCATTACTTTTGCATACTAATATCGTTTGTTTTATACTATTTCATTAAAATATACACACAGTTTTAATATTTTATCCAAATTATGCAGATTTTTATGATTTTGAATAGGCCTGGTGAAGCTCACCCAAATTTTTGATACTTTATTGTAGAATTACTTTAATTGATCATTTTGATAACAGTATGGAGCGCAGTTATTTCTTGCAGGTTTTGCAATGGAAATATATTTTAACTTTCTCGAGGTATTTATTTTTAAATCTAAGACTGGTACTTATAGTCGATTTTTATATTTAAAACTATCTTATAAGTACTATCTTAATATGTTATGAACCAATCAAAGAGCCATATCAGCATCTTAAAATGTTACTTAAGACGATTTTAAATGAGAACGAGCTATATGAATACTGGCTTAAATGAGATCTAGACACGAGATTAAATCTTCATATATACAGACTAAATTCGTATGCAGACATCGAGTCTAATCTTTGCTGTAGTTAATCGCGCGCAACGTCGTACCGATTGTCTAAAGTCTAAACCCTAGAGTTACCCCCGATTCGAATTCGTATTCTCGGGATTCGGTCGAGTCACCAAGTTCGAGCACAGCTGAGCTGACGTGAATGTGCATCGATTTTTCCCTTGTTTCCAATGCAACGAGGAAACCGTTCCGCAGCATCCTGCATGCAGAGGCGTGTATCACGGTTCCACCAACGCCGGCATTTGTCAGCGTCCCTTTCCATCGATTTCGTCTCGATTCCGCGTGCTTCGTCAAGCGGAAGAGTTAAAATCGTTCTCCTGAAGGGTATCGTTCTCCTGAAAATGTTGACAACAAAAGGAACGTTCTCGCTTCTGACGTAAAAGAGATTGCCGGAAATGAAATATAATTAAAAAGAGAAAGAACATTTTTATCATTTATTGTATTTTTTCTGCTTCCATTAAGTGATAATTAATCTGGGAGAAGTAGGTTTTTATTGGAAGTAAAAATTCTCTCTTTCAAAACGCATGTAGTTAATGTGAAATTTATAAATCGTATTTCTCGAAGAATGTTGATGTGAAATTAATTTAGTAGATAACAATTCAATACATATACAATGTGTGTCAAAAGTTTCAGAACGGTTAATTATTTTAGAAAGTATTGGTTTATTGAAAAATGTTTTATACAAAAGTTGTAGGATTTCAACAAATGCATCAAATAACGATAGCTATTTGACGTCTTTTATTATTGATTGAAAATTCATATTTTTATTCAGACCGATATCGAATAATTAATAAAATATTATAATTGATCATAAAGATTATATTATGAATGATTTTATTTCATTTCAGTACCGTTTTATATATTTTAATGTCATTAAATGAAATAATGACAATTATTCACATTTAGATTCCATGTACTAATTGCGAATCAGTTCACCAAATGCTTTATCCTTTCAGATTTAATTTCAAGACTGAGCATGATATTGATTTTTTTTCATGAAATCTAATACTATTTACTGCCTCCTGTAAAAACCAAAACAATCCTTATCACAGTATAACCAGTAGAGACACTCAGCGAAAAATTGCGTGTTCGCGCAAGTATGGCTACACAGCTTTTGTTTTGGGCCGGATCCAATGAAATGCAAGAACGTACTTATTAGACAGATCCCGTGTGAGCAGATATTCGTGGAAAAAAGAAGACAATTTAAGAATTCCGCCGTCCATATTTCTAAAAAATGGATAAAAAAAAAAGTTATGTAACCTGCAATATTAAATGCACTAATAGTAAAAATTCACAATGCACTTTTTTTCATTATCCCAAAGATATAAGGTTAGTTTTTATAATTTACAAAAAGTAATTTATGCTAGGTTAACTTAAACGTAATCAAATGTAATTTTGTGAAAAAAGATAATATTTTTACATTGACGTTTATGCTACGTTTACACTTATTATGTTTTTTAGAGCAAAGCAATGGACTATCACTGGGGCATTATATCCTCTTTTGATCCTGGATTTTTTAAATGTTATCATGATGGATGCTCACGTGACTCACGATGCGGAAATCAAAAGTGCCGACACGGAGTGTTCCTACTGGTTATATTATGAACCTTATGGAACCTTATTACACTTTAAATAAATTTTTAAAGATATATCTTAATAACTTTAATTTATCCAATACGTTTTATTATTGTATATTAATTTTTCAAAATTAAAAGACACAATCTTTTAACATAGATATACTATCGAACTATGAATATCGCCTTACAATTGATGTTTTAAGAGTAAAAAAAAATATTGCATAATGTGTTTCAAGATTTACAGTTACAATTCGTATTTACAATTTCACAGTGTTACTTTGAGTCCACAGGTGGGCTATTGAATATGTGCGATGTTCGAAAGTGATCGTTCATGAATAAAACGCAAGGAGTGGCGCACCTCCCGCGTGGAGCGATCAGTTTCAATAATGGGTTCCAGCATTCGATCCGTTCGATTTCTTTCACCCTTGACGCTTGCATATGTCCTGCAGGAACTACCTGTACGCAGGACCATGAAATCTTGATAAACCAGTCTTGGCTACAGTTGTTAACGTCGGTTATACGTTCACCTGCAATATTTTTCATCCATCATTTATGCGGACTAAACTTGACTTCGAATTCTTTGATTTATCCCTTCTATCTTTTCCTCCCAATAAAAAAATATTCTCTCTTTTTTCGTAAAAGACTTTTCGTAGTGCGATTACATCGGAAAATTTCAATTATTACGCAATACATGAATAATTCTAAAAATAATGCACTAACAAAATGTATTTGTTATAAAATTAATTATTTAACAAATTTTTACGAAAATTTATCGAGGGTAAAAGCATTAAATGCGGATCAGGCACTAATTCTGAATCACATATTATATTTAAATAACATCTTATAATAACATCTTATAATATTGTATTTTCGAACAGTAAATATTCTGAATATTGAATATCAGTAAAATTAAAAAGAAAGAGATTGGGAGTTCTACCGATTATACACACACACACACACACACACACACACACACACACACACACACACACACACACACATACACACACACATATATATATATATAT
>Ga0157364_1000578_pt1 | contig 26218 bp, 21 predicted proteins | sample AttsexASBM2_FD_111476 | JGI IMG/M metagenome (GOLD analysis project Ga0157364, IMG submission 111476) | Fungus gardens microbial communities from leaf cutter ant in Ribeirão Preto, State of São Paulo, Brazil - Atta sexdens ASBM2 | ecosystem: Host-associated > Fungi > Mycelium > Unclassified ... | reverse complement strand
TGTGTGTGTGTATGTATACACACACACACACACACACACACACACACACACACACACACACACACACACACACACACACACACACACACACACACTTATATAGAGTGTCGCATAACTGCCGCATTACCTCAAAGACATATTCTTGAGGTAATTTTAAGACGAATATCCTAATACGAAAATGTCGAGACTACAATATTTTTTTAACCTTTAGAGGACTGGCATTTTGCCTTGAAACTTTGAATTTTTTTATGTAAAATTCATATATATTGAATGTTTATGTCACGAGGAGTCGATAAATTTTCCATTGGCCACTATAGTCCGATCCGCAACGGAACGGTCAATATGGAAAATTTTCATTATTTTATTTTCTAACTATTTCTAAGTGTTTTTGATGTCATAGAACACGTTTCAGATTATGAAAATTGTATGTAGAAATAGTATTATTTACCTAAATAAGTCTAGATAAGAATTGAAAAATATATAAACATTTACGTACATTTAATCGTAATCCAGGACTAATGACGTCAACGTGAAAAGTTATTTATGTACTCTCTTTTTTCGTTTTTTTTACATTTTATTTTTTTTTCTTTACTTTTTTACATTTTTATTTATTTTTTTATATTTTTTTTTATTTATTTTTTATTTATATTATTTTTTGCTACTTATCATTTTTCACCTATCAAGTGAAAATATTAGAATTTATAACAAAGTCTGTATAGACATAACATTAGATTATGCAGTATTGCATAATCGCAAAATGCACAGTAATATCGAATTCGACATCTGATTGATGTAATGAATACAAATGACATCAACGATTTTTGTCGAGTGCTCTTGAGAAATGGTTCTATCAACCGATTCAAATTATACTTATAATTATAATTATAATTATAATTAGACTTCAGTTATTGGCCATTATAATGGTCAATCCGACCCTCTAAAGGTTTACTAACTTTAAATACTTATAAGTTAAAAATCATTTTACTTTTATAATTAGTATAGTTTTTTAGAATATCTCTATTATTATTTTTGGATTCTTTTGAACATTCTAAAATAAAAATCCTAATATGAAAATTTCGAGGCTATAATAGTTTTCGAATTACACACTGTCTTTAACTAATTATAATTCAAAAACTATTGTAGGCTTGACATTTTTGTATTAAGATTTTCTCAAATTACTTCAAGAATACATTCTTAAGAGGAACTGCAGTAATTGTAAGACAACCCTGTATATCCAAGTAACACAGTAACGCAAAGCATTAACAAAGCACTAAAAAAGCTATTATAATCGTTTTTTTTAGTGCTTTGCAAGCATTGCTGTGCTACTTGCGTATAGATCCCAGTAAAAAATGTTTCACACAAAAATATAAATATTCATAAATACATATAATCATATATGAAATATGTTCATATATCATATAACATAAAAAATAATTAAAGGGATAATTTTTGCATTGTTAATTTTAGAAAAAAACAAGTTTGAAAAAAAATTGCTCATACACAATTAAGCATAATTTTATATATAATTATTCATAAGTAATTTTTTTACAGTTTTTCGAACTTGATGTTTTCTAAAATAGTGTGAAAATCACTCTTTTAATTATTTTCAATGTTTTGCTATTGTTATTTATAAATAATTTTACAAAAGAAAGAAGTACCTAGCAAACGAGAATAAATTGAAATGAATTGAAATGAATTCAGATTTTCGGAAATATTGATTTACAAATGTTAAAATGAATGTTTTTCAATTCTAAATGCATTTTTATTCATTTATAGGAATTGCATGGAGCATATCTCTATGCCTTTCAATCTTAAAATAATATTAGCTTTTTCTGTGAACACAAACACAATTGTGAATACTATTCAATTCGAAATTTTGAATAGGAAATGTAGTTTTTCAATCCAATTGCATCCAATTGCATCTAATTGAATCTAATTGAATCCAATTAAATCCAAAAAAAAGTATTCTATTTAAAATATGCATTCGGATAGAAAAAAATTTTAATCCATTTTAATATCCATTCTCGTTTGCTGGAGATACATGCATGTATGGCATGTAAAATGTTTCATATAAAATTATGTATGTTTATACATATTTATACATATTCATGCAAAAACTTTTTACCGGGAGCGCGTTACTATTATAATACGTAATTTATATAAAATTATATAATTTAATATATAAATATTATATAAATATTATATCATATATTTATATATTTATGTGGAATATATTGTATATTTTTACGTATATAATTATATATAGTCACAAAATCATTAATGTATAAATATTATTTTAATATATCGGTATATATTATTATTAAATATAGAGATTATTAAATATAATTATGAAATATTCTTAAATAATTTGTATAACCTTATCATGGAAAGAAGGAAGTCTCTTTAATTTTTCATCAATTATAATTCTCGTATTGCTTCGAAAAAAATTTCCAAAGAAAAATGAGACAACAATTCAGATGAAATCGTTGAAAAGGATCGACCAACAGCTTGGATAGCAACTTAGAATAACTTAAAATGGCAAACGAATTTGAAACCATTTGAAATTTGAATTTTGCGTGTATGTGATCATGTGATGTGTTGCAACAGACGCGACCTCTAGATATAAATTTTACTACATTAACCTAATCTAACACCTAACCTTTGATCTGTTTTCTGTTTCTGCACTAGAACTCTCTTTCTCGCTATAAACAAATATCAAATGTATATCTATCTCACTTTAAATTCCAAAAGTGTACACTAGTTCAGCCACAGAAAACAGACCTCTAGTTTGTTGATTGTTCTTTGTACATTTATATATAAATTTGTTAAAGAAGATTGAAAAATTGTGTGAAACAGATGATTAGAGAAATAATAACATAAAGCAAGAGACCTTTTGCTGCATTCTAAAGTGATAAAAGACACTTCCAACCAGAGAGATCAATCAAAAAAGAGTTGGATTTATATATAATGTCTAGCAAGTATATATATATATATATATATATATATATATATATATATATTAAGATTGGACAAGAAACTTAACAGCTTCATTTCGAAATAATAATTATTTTTTGTAGGAAAGATTGGAATCATTGCTTAACAATTAAAAAATTTGTAAGGAAAACATGGCTGTAGTGATAGAAACTACCATAGGAGATTTCACAGTGGACCTGTACACTGAGGAACGCCCTCAAAGTAAGTACTTTTTCATAAATTATAAAAATAATATATAAAATAAATAAATAATAAATAAATAATATATAATTTATAAAAATAAATATTAAAATATGTTGTACACACTAAATTGAATTTAGATTATATCTCTGTATCTAGATTTGTTTAGTAATCTTTTTGTTTTATTGAATTTTTTGTCTTTCATCTTTCTTATAATGTCTAATTATCTATTTTTTTAATTTTTATTATCTATTTTGAGTGCACAAAGTACAGCATACATTTATAAAGAACATTTATACATTTATAAAGAACAAATTTTCTTCTCTACATGATTATTTTTATCTTTATAGCCACACGGAATTTCCTGAAGCTGTGCAAACTAAAGTACTACAACTGGAATCTTTTCCACTCAGTGCAAACCAACTTCATTGCACAGACCGGTGATCCTACTGGCACTGGAAAGGGCGGAGAGAGCATATATGGAATTGTATTGGGTGAGGAAGCCCGTTACTATGAGGCCGAACAGATGCCAAAGATCAAACATAGCCGTGTAGGTTTGTTGTCCATGGTAAATTGTGGGAACAACATGCTGGGCTCCCAGTTCTTCATCACGCTAGGATCAGAGCTACAATCCTTGGACAATGAACACTGTGTGTTTGGAGAGATAACAGAAGGATTAGAAGTGATTCTCAAATTTAACGAGACTATCTGCGATGGAGATCAAAGGCCATATCAAGACATAAGAATATCTCATACCGTCATCTTGGAAGATCCGTTTGACAATCCTGTGGGATTTGTAGTTCCGGACAGAAGTCCGGAACCTACAAAGGAAGCTCTAATGGTATGCATTTCAAAAATAAAAGAGCCTGCAATCCCATCATATTCTTTTTGATTTATTGATTTGATGAATGTACATTTGATGTACTTTCATTGTCTGTCAAGATTATATTGAATAAGATAAAAAGGCACGTAAAAGAGATATTAAATAAATTTGATCATAGTTGCTAGGCTAAATAAGTTAACAAACGTATTTCTTTTCATGCTTTTTACTTATTATAAGTGTAAGTTTTCAATATATCTTTTTAACAAATCTTTATCCTTGTTATCTTTATCCTTCTTTATCTGTTTTTTTAATTCATATTTATTCATGTTTAGAGCGATAGAATTGGAGCAGATGAAGCAATTGACGATACCGGTGGCATGACCACAGAGGAGATCATGGAAATGCAAAAAAACAAGGAAGCAAAGGCGAGAGCCACGATATTAGAAATTGTGGGTGATATACCAGACGCGGATATTGCTCCGCCGGAAAACGTCTTGTTTGTCTGTAAATTAAATCCAGTCACGAACGACGATGATCTTGAAATTATCTTCAGTCGTTTCGGAAAAATTGTTGGGTATGTAATTTGCTTTTATACAGAAAAATATTATTCTATTGCTAAGAAAAAAATGAATACTTAATTTTTTTTCGTTCAAGTAATAGTATCTTTAACAAATAATATTTTCTGTATAATAATATTAAAATATACTTTTACTAAAATATATGTTATAAATTTTAAACAGAGAGAAAAGAGAAAAAGAAAATATTATTATGTATTGAAAACACAAAATTATTTTTTTTTTTAATATAAAATTTGATCAAAAAAGCGATTTTATATAATCAAATTTAATTTAATAATTTTGTGATTGGAAGAATAACAGATTTGCGGATATACGAACTTTTTAAATACTTGAAACAAGTAATTAATATTTTTTGTGTGTACTTCATTATTTTAATTACGTATTATAGGTTAACATTCTTGTTATCAATTAATTTTTTTTCTAACGTTTATATTATATATTGAATTTTATATTAAATTATTTGTATTTTTAAATTACTTGTATTTTTTAAAAAATCTATTTAAATATATTTCTAAGTCATTTGTTTAAAAAGCTCGAAATAAGTCACGATATCGTTAAATTACATTGCAATCATACGAGCCCCTATTTACCTCTAATTTTAATTTTTTCTCATTTATTTTATTTGATATATCTTAATTTTTTTATTATAACTATATATTACATATTTTTATTAAATTTTATGATTCATTAACTTTGCAGTTGTGAAGTTATAAGAGATCATCAAACGGGCGACTCCTTGCAGTACGCATTCATCGAATTCGCGGATCGTAAGAGCTGCGAGGATGCATATTTCAAGATGGACAATGTTCTGATCGACGACCGAAGAATACATGTGGATTTCTCGCAATCAGTCGCGAAGATGCGTTGGCGTGGCAAGGGGAAAGGTATCCGATATTTTGACGAGGACGACAAGCCAAAGAAACGCGAGAACAATTATTCGTCCTCAAGGAAACCTGATGCATCGCATAATAAGGATCATGACAACGATAAAAGTAAAGAGGAAGGAAAAAGAAAGGAAAATGATAAAGATCGTGGTTCCGAACACAGAAAGCACGAGCGCCGAAGAGAAGACAGAGATACCAGAGACAGAAGAAAAGAAGATAGATCATATGATAACCATCATGAGAGAAATAAGTACGATAACGAGCGAAAAGATAGAAGAAGACGGGAGGAACGACGAGATAGGGATAGAAGTAATCAGAGGAGAGATCATAGCGAAGACAGATCGGAAAGAAGAAACAAGAGGGAAGAGAACAATGACCGAAAAAGAGATAGTGAAGAGAGATTGGAAAGGAGAGGTAGAAGGGACGATGATAGGGAACGTCGGCATCGTGATAACGAGAGGAAAAGACTGGACGATGATGACGATACGAGACACAGAGACAGATCGTACAGGCATAAAAGAAAACGATGAAAGAAAATAAGACATGAGAAGACTAGAAAAGCATTAAGCTACGTATTCATTAAAGTAGGTCTGTCCTATTTTTATTAATTTAAGCTCCGGAATCAAAACGTAAATTCATCGACGCAAAAAAATTCAATGTGAATAAAATTTCGAGGATTAAAATATTAATATGTATTTAAGTGACGCTTATCAACACTTTATAGTTCTAAAATCCTATTAACATTGAATCTTTTTACGTTAATAGTTTTGCGTTTTTGCATCAGAAATCAAATTGGACAAACTGCACTAAAGGAACATAGAGTAGCATTTACATTTCTATTGCCTGTTTCCATAAAAGTATCATATTTCTCAATGTTCCTCGTCGCTAGGAACATGAAATTAGATCTAGCTCTATATAGAAATAGGATTACATCTCATGAGTTTATTTGGTGAAGACAAATTGTTTCAGTTGTCAGCAACAATAGACAACAAAAAGTTCCTCAATATTCCTTTGGAGTTTAAGATAAGTGTCTATAATAAGATGTTATTCTTATATTTTTGAGAAATAAACATTGTAAATGCATCCAAAATGATAAACTATACTCCGTTCAACGAGAGAATAACTTCGGATCGGATGAAAACTCGTCCATTTTGCGCAGGTGTTCAGTGTTATACAGCGTTACATTGCCTGCTATGCGCAAACCGAGATCATTCTCGATTCTCTCGTTGAACAGAGTATAATCAGAGTATATCTTAAAACTTTACTTAAATCGATCTTGAAATGATTTCCTTCCTATTGTAAAAAAAAATGAATAAACGCACAGTTTACAAGAGGGGCTGTAATTCAAACGTTTCTTTTTTTTACATCGAGTAAAATTGCCAGTATTCTTTCGAGTACAAAATATTGAGAAAAAAAACGTTTCGTTAAATCAATCAGCACAAAACGGAGCATCGATCGACGCACGCACTTTCTTCGCAGATTGATGGAGACAATTTTCGCAAGGCCACAGAAAGCTCTACAGATTCTATAATGGTAACAGCGCGTATGGTAAAGCTATCGAAACAGAACTTCATACGACAAAGTAGTAATCTCGACGGGGCGTGACGCCGATGACTGCCGTAACAGATATGACGATGAGTGATCAGAACTGATTATCGAACGGCCGTATAAAAAATAGAGAGCGAAAAACGATCAGGCGGCGTACCAGGTACTGCCGCCCGATTTAAGCAGAATCACATTCTCTCTGCCTGGCGTACTTTCCCAAGTTCCGCTTTAAATATTATAGGAACGATAACAAAATCATTACGTGGACATGCAGGTAACGAGTTGCGCAGCCCGCGGGCGCTCTCGCAGAACGTTCTTTTTTTTGTTTCTTTGGTGACGTCGCAATTTGGTATTTTGGATTCTTGCCCCGCAAAATATAAACAGCATCACTTCAATCATTATATTATTTCAATGTTATAATTTTTTCAACAATATAGATTAAAAGGAACCTTGTGAGATGCAAATACTGATTTTAATGAAATTTTGTGTACAAATAGAATAAAAAAAATTTAGAAAATATCAATTGCGGCGAAAAAACGGTTTGAAGGGATGAAATCACTCTTTTATAAGCAGTTTTCACCTTTTTCGTTATATCTTAAAAACTATTTGAGATATCAAAAAATATTTTATACAAAAGTTTTATAATAAAAATAGCTGTATAATTTATATCGAATTATTTAAGCATTAAAGACCCGCTTGACTTTTTATTATCTATTCATTGTGTATTCACATTATGGTCTTACAAGATACTTTGTTTAATATTGTACTGTTTTCTTTGTTAGAACTCATTAACTGACTGATGCTGTTTGCAGAAAGACAAGCATTCATTTATCTTCCTTTTATCTATCAAGCTACAGTTTCCTATAATTTAGTAGAAGACATGCTTCAATATATCATAGAACTCTTTGGTTACGTTAAATTTATAGTGTTGAGTGGAAAATTATAATATTTATGTAATATTAACTGTTTGTATTCTGCAGGGCAGATATAAGAAGGCACACTGGATCCTCGCGATATCCTCGCTTCGTTCACGTCTCTCCTCACGCGGTCGAGAGACGGGAAATGTTTCGAAAATGAAGTTTATGAAGAAACGGAAGCCGATCGGTTGCGATTCGCAATTTTCGTGTTGCTGGATTAGGAAAAAGAAAGATCATTACCTACACGGCATCAGATAATAACATATATGCGCGCTTGCCTTACTATTCATTTGTCGGGTTGTTTTATGTATCACTCCCGAGAAGAGAAACGCGCATCTCGACTTTTATTCAAGAGCCTCCTTCGACAATTCCGAATTCTCGAGCTACTTTGCGATCTTTGTGTCGCAGTTACCTTATAATATCTATTTCTTTTCTCTTTTCTTAAATAGAGAGCCCTATCTTAATTGCACGTATCGTAGCTACATCACAATCGGTCCGTATCCATATGTTACAAGTTTCGAAAGAAAATTTAGCTTAATTGCGCCGTATTACATGAAACGCTCTATAAGTATTCCGGGAAAGGGAAAACAGAACTATACATTAAGCGCGTACGCGTGCATATATTAGATAACTAATTTCCAATATGTAACACAAATAAATACGGTGAATTATATTAGGAGACATTTATGATACATAAGGTGATTCTGTAATTAGGTATTCTCTACTTCAGAGAATGAATTCAGAGGCCAAAAAAGTATCATTCGAACATAGGTCATTCAAATTTTATTTTCCGAACATTTTTTTTGTAATTTTGGAAATTTTTTATAAAGTCTTTAATCATACGTATTTACATTACAATTATTATTTCGAATAATTAAAAATTATGTATATTTATATATTTATATATTTTTTTATCTTTTCTTTCAGAAAAATTATATAAAAGATTAAGCAACAATTAAAAAAATTAATATAAAAAATTATTAAATTGCTTGTAAATTTAATAAGTGATATTACTACTTTGGTTTTGTTTATGATTGCGTTTATTCTACAAGATATAATGACCTACATCTTACGTTAAATATTTCATGATAGAAAAGAATTGTGGAATCTTCAGGACTTAATATATTTTTTTTATTAATTAATAAAAAAATTAAAAGATTGATAGAAAAAATTTTAGTTAAAGAGAAATAAATTCATTTATAAACTTTTTGAAGGTGGCTTAATAATATAAACATACAATTAAGGAGCATATAGCCACAACTCAAGATGTTTAAGAGATAAAATAATGTATTTCGAATTAATATGTTAAAACATAAAATAAACATTTCGATCAAGATTTGATCATCATCAGTACAGAAATGAATTTCAGTTTGGAATAAAAATTGAAAATATTAATTAAAAGAATAAAGAATTTTTATCTTCTACAGTATTAACATATAATTAAGAATCACCTTGTATAATGTATATGTGCATGTATATATATATATATATAATCTGCTGCGATTTTCTATAATTCGCTCTCCCATATTCATATAAATAAAGGAAATCGATTCAAGAGATTAACGAATTAATGGTCAAATTATTAAAGCACATTAGATCTAATTAGAATCCAAAAGATCTTGTCAGAGTATTTACTGAATCCTTATAAAAAAATTCCCGGATTTTTCAGGTATTTTCATTTAAAGTTCCAAGTAGGATTGAAGAACATTTTATGTAATATATAATTATAATAATATAATATATAATTATAATAAATATATTATTAATTATATTAATATAATTATAATTATCGACATTTTGTATATTATCAAGAAAAAATAATCAAAAAAACTCTTCTTAAAAAGACGGAATTTAAATTTAAAAGTAAAATTTCAAAAATTTCTATGAATACCGATAGTTTCGTGAAAATTCCTGATTTTCAAGAGTAAAAATATTCCCTGAAAATTCTAGGTTTTTTCAGATAGTAAATACTCTTTATTATCAGTTCTAGAGAAGATCTTTTTCTTCGTATCAATGATGTACAGTGGATTGTACAAATATTGTAACAGAATACAAAGACGCATATAATATATATAGACATATCGCAAGAGATAATATACCTAATAAAGTTTACACTTTAGCGTTTTTCGTTTATCGCTTCGTTCTTTTTTTGTTCTAAGCGCGGGGGGACTAACTCAATCGTCACGCGCCCTGAAGAAAAAAATAATAACGTCAAAATAATCATAACAGCTAGGTAAATGAGATAATCTGACTTTCTATATCTACGTGATCTCCAGGAAAGATTATTATATACGATAAAGCTACGCGAAAAGAAGTATTGTCTCTATATCGAATAACGTGCATTACATGCATTACGCGTCGTGCGTATCTTCAAGCTTCATCCAAATCGAGAAAAGAGAGAAGAACATCAAGATATTTACTGAAATCTTGTAAAAAAAATTCTAAGAATTTTCCACGTATTTTTGTATAAAATTTCAGCCAAGGCTAGAGAATTTTTAATGCAATTTTGAACTTAAATTAGAGTAACACAAATTATATATTAAAAATTAATATACTGAGAAAAAAAATGATTATATTAAGATTATTTTTTCAGTGATAAAAAACAGAGATTCCGAGAGACTATGTTTATTATTTTTTATAAATGGAGCTTGTAGAGTAGTACAGAGAAGGCTCATTATATACAATGTAGTATCAATGAGCTACTCTATTGCTGAATATTGTCTTCTGATTTGTTTAATAAGAACTCGCGAGATATACAAGAATATATGTGGATGTATATGCCACATACATATTATTGATTCTCAACATTTTGCATTATCAAGAAAAATTAAAACAATGTTTTCAGAAAGGATAAAATTTAAAAATAAAATTAAAAAATAAAATTCCAAAAAGTCCCTAAAGATATATAGAATAATTTCATGCTGATGTTCGACGCATTTTTAATATCAAAATAGGCTAGTATCAAATGAATGTCAAGCATCAATTTTGATCATGACCTGTTTTGAAGCTAAAAAGAATTTTGAAGCATCAATATGGGAAGGGATTTATCTTAAGTCCTGATTTTCGAAAGTAAAAAGAAAACCTGATAATTCCAGGTCTTCTACGTTTTTCCAAGTAGTAAACACTCTGAATTTGTTTCAGAATGAAAATGCGTCGTCGAAGTTCCTTTCTACTTGTGACTCTCTCCCTCCTCGGTGCCCAGATTTAATTATCGATTCTTCGGAGCTGAGGAATCATAATATGCTTGCGTTGGAATAGAAAATTCCAAATAAAAAAATCGAAATAGAAAACTTTTACCCGTTTTTCTTTTCGTAGAAAAGAAAATCGGGGACGCACGTTTGCAATAAGAAGCGAATCGCACGTGAGGAAGGCACTTCGCATGGGAGAATGTTACCCCCTAAAAGGCCACCGTTATACGCGAAACGCGATCAGGGAAGACAATTCTTCTTTCCTATTCTATCGAGAAAGTTACTTTGGTAATGACTAGGTCATATACTGCGTTGCGCGCGCGCGCGCGCTACGTTAGTTTAATAGGTCGTAGTGTTCGTGTCCGTTATGGCCTGGCGATTGGCTTACTAAATAGTGAATAGTAATCGTAATGGCGCGGCGCGCCAGTTAGGCGCTTCCCCGTTATGGCCATCTTTCACATCGCGTTGCTTACACGTACCGTGGTTACGTTACGACGGGACTTGATGAGAAATGTCGACTTAACGCGAAAACTTGTACTTTACGCTCGGCGCCAGACTCACATTAATCGACTCCTGCGCTTTTACGTTCAAATTTCATCTCATCAGAAACACGCTCAAACTCAAGAGGACTAGTCGTCGAAACAGAAGACTAGTCGTGTCATCTCGAAATGCGAAACGGTTCGGTAGTCGCGCTTTGGTTTAGAGTTAAATAATTAATTAAGATTCAAACAGAATCCTTCCGCCAAGATTCTCTCTCGAGACTCGCGATTATACGTGTAAAATCGAGAGAGAGAATTCGTCAGGATTGCGAATTCCAATCAAAATTTCAATAAGGAGTACGCCAAAATTGGTCATCTAAATAGACTTTCATGTTCATAAAATTTTACTGGTGAAAATCTATTTAATTGACTATTTTGGATCAATTTGGTACACTCCTTTGTTCTGAATTATCGGAAAAACGAATCCTCCGAAGACGGATTTATCCTTTTCAAAATCGTCGGATTCAGATACGAAACGAGTATCTGATGGACGGTAATCAAGATTAACTAGTCGAACCGTGTTATGCGTTTTGAGATTACTTAAGTAGCACATGTTGGTTTTTTAAATAGTTATGAAGCATTAAATATGTTTAGGAAATATTTCCGTCAGCAATGTGAAATTTTATTCTTCGTCCGCCATCTGAATCTTCAAACTTCAGTGCAGATTTACTGTTTCGAATTGTAAATAAATCTGAAAAAAATTTTCACATTTTTGTGAAAGCTCTAACAAGTTTTTACTGATATAAAAGTTGAATTCTATATTTTCTTTATTTTTTTACAGATTTAATCCTGCTGGTCTGTTCAAATTTACTACACGTTCGAGTCATATAGTTCGAGTCAATATAATTAAAACGTTCTAAAAACAATTTCACAGAAAATGATTGTACAGTAACATAATCATTAAATATTAGAGAAATAATTTAAATAAAATATTAGTAAGAAAATAAATTACATTTTGGGTTACAAATAGACCCAAATAGAGGATTACCATCACAGGATAAAATCTGTTATATGATATATAATGATATATATGATATATAATAATAAATATTTTAACAGATATATATATATATATATATATATAAGATATATGTAATAAATTAATTTATCTATTAGAATTTATAATAAAAAATCGACTGTGCCTTTAAACTGTGCCTAACACTGCCGGCGGACATAAAAATCGTAATGAACCAACACATGCTACCTAGACAGTTCCAGCCGAGATTGGTCCTTTGACCGAGACTGGACTCTCGATCCAGGTGTCGCACATAAATACAAGCCGCTCAAAATTGAATGCGGTAATTGCCGGGACGTGGTATCGATCTGGCCTTGGTCGGCGGCAAGGAGGCCGTGGATGCCTCGCTGCTGGCAGTACCACCAGAGTCGCGGCCACTCTTGCTGCTCACGATGCTGCCGGTGCTCTGTCCGCGGGACGAGCCGCCCGCTCCCGTCTGCTTCCTCAAGGAGGTGTTACCGCTTCCCTTGAGAACAGCAGCTGCCGCCGCCGCCACCGCTGCTACCGAGGACTCGCCGTCGCTCAGACGACCATACTCGCCTATGCGGGTGCGAGACGACGTTGGCGGCGGTATGAACGAGCGGCTCTGCATCTCTCTGTGCCGCACCGCTGACTCCAACGCGCAGCCGACCGACTTCTTACGATTGTTGATCATGATCGTGTCAGACTGCAGCCTTTCATACTCATGACCGCCGCCACCACCGCCGCCGCCGCTGTTCGTCATCCCCGAGCCAACCGATGATTTCTTCAGTGAGCTATTCGTCATGAAGCTTTCCACGGAGTTCTTCTTCTTGCTGCGCGACGCCTTCGCAGTGATGGTGGCACCGGTGTCGAATCTACCGTACTCAATGCTGCAATTGCCGGAGGAGTCGCGGATCATCTTCACGCCGCCGCCACTGACCACACCGCTCGTCGCGGACGACGTGTCCAGCATCCCCGGTCCGGGATCCGACTTCTTACGCGTTTCCGTATCACTTAGGCGACAGTAGCGAGAGTTAGCGCTGGTCGCCTTGAGTGCCCTTGGTGGTCGTGGTAACGAGCTGGGCGGCAGACTCCCGGCGCGACGTGGCTCGCCGCCTATCTCTGGAGGTGCCATCCGTTGCCGCTGCGAGCTTCTACCCTGCTTCTCGAGCAGCATCATATCCTCGGTTGGCTTGCCACCAGCACCGTCCGACAGCCGCGAGATAGTACCTTTCAGCCTGGCCGCCGCGTTGGCGAACTCGATTATGCTCGACGACACCACGTCGCCTCCGCTACCGGACGAGTCATCCAGCAGCCGACTCTTGCTCGAGGCGGTGCTCGAGGTACCTGTGCTATCTACACCCGCCAGTAGTGGCTTGGGTATTTTTCCTTTTCGCGACGCAGTGCCTGGATTAGAGAATCCTGGAAAACAGCAAAGTGCCCGCTGAAACAAGAAAGAAAGAACGCACGGGTTGCAGATAGGAGGCCGGGACCTGGAAAAGGGGTTAGTGCTCGCTGTATAAAACGCTCGCACATGCACATTCGAGGATAACGAACGGACGGGAGAGAAGATGGGGGAGAGTCAGGAGGGATTAGTGGAACAATTTGAAAAAAAAAAAGAAAGATTAATCTGTGTAAAATGTGAGATCTATTTTGGCTAGCTACTCGAGCACAATTTTGACAAACAGTTAATACATATGCTCGGCAAAATAAATAAAAATAAAATAAACGGCACAAAAAAGGCACGCACACGTATACAAAAGCAATGAATGTTATTCAAAAATTAAAAATAACACATAATTCTTCCAATAAATGTACAAAAGTAAAAATAAAATTTTAGATTGTTAAATCACACACTGTTATGCGATTAAAATCGTTATGCGTTTCAAGTAACTCCAACTAGAGAATAGCCAGTATGTAACGTTTTTCTCCTATTAAATTTGTCATGTGAGAGCAACTGGATTCAATTGAGATTTCTTCTTCGTTTTATGGATGTACATGTTGGCTACTCTCGAGACAATTTCTTAATTAAGAAAAAAAAAAAAAGAAAAAAGAAAAAATAGTGGAAATAACGAAAGATACTCCAAAACTCCTCATACACAGCAACGCAAGGATACCTTCGAATATGTGACCTGTAATATTTGCATGATTCAGCGGCTACTATTAAAAAGGTTGCTAAAGAACTCAAAATATCGATCGTCCGTAAATTAATGTGTATCTCTATTGATGAAAAAAAAACACAAGTAAAATTAATGTGAGCAAAATGTAAATGATATCAGACGCACGTAATAATGATTACAAATAATGTAAAAACGCGAGACAACGCGGGCAAAGTGAAATTCGATGGTAATGGCGATGACGTAATGCTATTCAAGACTTTAAAGCTTTTGAGAATTAATCATTTCCGATGGAAAGAGCGCACGCGATACGCTTCGCTTTATTCTGCCTACCTTGCTAAGTAGCTGAGAATCTAGCTCTTTCAGTTGATCATCAAGACTCTTATTAGTCTGCTCAAAGCTGCCCTGCTTTCTATATTTATAACTGTCGGTAACGCCATAGGAGCCGGTGCTGCCGTAGCCGCTGCCACCGCCGAGTACGCTGCTCACTTTTTGTGCAAAAAATCAGAGAAGGAAGTTATTAAAATTGCCACAACTCATGAAAGAGAATTATCGGTGAGTTAATTTAAGTAGATGCTGGAGTAACCAAATTATCGACATTACAGTCGTATAAAAATCTCCAAATTGATCATCAAAAATCCTTTTATAAGGTAGACACAAAATCGAGAGATGATGCAATAAATTTTATATTAAAATTGAAAAAAAAAACGAGAAGTGATGCCGTGAACTTTATATTAAAATCGAAAAAAAGTTAAAATCGATTTTGCGTCTCCTTATTCTGTAAAAGGATTTTTAATTCCATTTAATCAATTCGGAGATTTTTATATGACTGTAATGTCGATAGTTTGGTTGCTTCAGCATTCTTTTAAATCTCATTTTCTAAAGGGTCTCTTTACCAAGTTCCGGTGTGCTTGTCAGCGCGGTATGATGATCCGCCGACGTACTTGAGTGAGACGAATGCGCGGCGGGATAGCTGCCCACACCGCTGCTGCTACTGCTGTCCGCTTTGTCGTACGTATGCTTTTGTAGCACCTTGATCATAGCGTCTCTCTCGGCTAGTTTGGATTCCAGATCCTTCATTCTGTTAGAGTAAAAAATGTTGATTACATTGTATAATGACTGTAGACTGTAGTAAGTGCACTCGGAAAAAGACAATGGTATAAATTAAGGCAATGGTATAAAGTGATATTTATACTAGTTTATATATAAAATTAATACACATAACTGAATAAACCATTTTATGGTTATAATAACTATAAAATAGAATTATAAATAGAATTATATATAATAAATAGTTATAATAGTTATAATAATTATAATAACTATAAAATTTATTCAACTATATTATATAACATAAACAAATATTTATTAAAATTTATATTTTTCTCAATGATAGCGATCATTGCGATTCTCAAATATATTCCTCTTACCTAGATTCCAGATCGGCCAATTTCTTTTGCGCAGCATGTACCTCATCCATGTGTTTCATCTTCTCCGAGCGAGCCTCGGCAATTAATTTCTCTGCGTCCTGACTGGTCTTTTCCAGAGCAGCGATCTTTGCGTCTCTAATCACAGGAATAAACAAAGAGTGTAAGCAAAAAACATGAATGTGTTGGGAAAAGACGAAAAAAAAACTCTACTTACTTTGGCAAACTGGCAGCATCGATAGCTGCTTGCCTCAGCGCGCTTTCCTCGAGGTAACGTTGTTCCCATTTCGCAACGTCGCCCTCAAGCGACATAATCTTCTCGTCCCTTTCACGTAATCGTCGTTTCAGATCTGCGATCGTCTCACCGCTCGATGTTTGCTCGTTGCCGTTACCACTTCCGCCACCTTCGCGCAACTCTTTTTCCAGCTGGCCTCTCAGTTGTCTCTCGGTCTCTTCTCGTCTATCGCTAGACGCTTGAAGCGAAGACAAGGCCCGCTGAAGTTGACCCACCCTTTCCACATACACTTGTTTTTTTCGACACTGTACATATAGAAATAATTTTCCAATCAATGTCCACATCAATGTGTAATTGTTGTAAAATGTAATTGATTATTTATAAAATTTCTTTCTTTTTTAAATAAATTAGAATTTAATGAAACCAAAAATGAAACAATATTTTCTAATTTTTATAAAAAGTAAAATTTTTAATTATTTGTATATATAATTATTTTTATATATTATTTACATGTAAAAATTTAAATTTTTTTATGTAATTATTTATATACGATCTTATCGATATTATTAATAAATCAATTTACTTCTTCTTCAAGCCGCACAACATTGCCTTGTGCGTTCGTTAGAGCGGTATCCAGAATATCGATATGCGTACGTTGTTCCTGCAAAGTGGCTCGCTGGGCCGTCAGTTCAATTTCCTGCCTTTCTTTCGCATTGGTCAATTCTTTGTCTAAAAACACACAAAAAGGTAATAATTTAGGGAGAAGTCATATCTCTCTATTTTGCATATGATCAATACGAATCGTACTTTGCGAAAGAAGCTGTCCAATGAGTAGCTCGCGTTGCGACAACTCCTTCCGTAATGTGTCAACGATTGGCGGGCTGTCTGTGCGCACGGACAGCAGGTCAATCTGGTCTCTATATGCGCGATTCAGCTCGGTCAAACGGCGGCATTCGTTTTGCAGTTTCATTCGAGCGGCACGCTCCAGCTTCTCTCGTCGTTCACAAGACGCTGCAAGCTCTTCGTGAACACGATGCACTTTCGCTATCTCCTGCTCCAGCTTTTGCGTCTTGGCAACCTTGTTGTAACAGCGCTCCAGTTCGAGTTTCAACACACTGTTTTCCTGGATCACTATCTGAATCATCTCCGAGGACGGCCATACTTCGCCCGTTTCCCTTTCCAACTCCTCCCGTCCTTTGGTCTGAGGTCTGTGGAGGATCCAGGTCTATTAGTTAAACGTTGCGGTGATTGTGCGAGGCATAAATGAAAAATATTACGTTACCGGGGCGAAATTGTCCGAAGTTTGTAATTATCGATGTCCGTCTTGATTCTGGATAGATCTGGCTGCGATCGCGATACAGTCAGCTTTTCCGTCGGTCCAAAGAGCCTATGTTTGTTTTTGAACAATGGGGATACATAGCATGGTGTTGACCTGCCTTCATACTCGCTTTCGTTTTGTTTCCCCCTGTCACCATCTCTTATTCTTATCTCTCCTAATCTCATTTCTAAACTACTACTGTTATTAGGATACGGTGGCACTTTCACTTCTTTTGCTAGATGTTTCAAGACCTGCGAAGTGCATACGCATGTTTATAGAACGGAATTAAACAGATACAGAAAAACTTTCAAAACCTAATTAATCTCCAATGTGTTTTCTTTTTTTTTTTTTTTAAAAACACGCAAAAAGGTAGAGCTATTCCGTCAGTTTCACCTTAAAATAATATAAAATTTACGACAAGCAAACAATATCTTTTTGCAGTTACATGTTTTCAATTACTTTTACAATCGTGATTGCTTCTTGAGAACACAAATATGATCTTCAAATGTTCAGTATATGCTGTTCAGAAACACTTTAAGAAATGAAAAAACTCTGTTTTATTTTAATTCATTTAAAGTAATTCAAAGAGAAAAAAATCCTTACTTGGTGAGTGTATCGATCAGAATGAATCATCCTGATTTTTCGAGAATCGTAGATATATATATATTCCAATTTGTACTCACATTATCCGTATTAAATTCAAGGTAAAAAATAATTTGTTTTTCTAGTATTATCCATTACAGATACAAATTTCTTTCTCTTATTTCTATTGGTAAATAACATTCTGTTTCTTGTTTCTTAATCAACCGGGATGAACCGTTTAAAAATCGTTTGAGAATAGTAAAATTTTTCAAGAAAAAAATCTAGACATCATTTAAATAAATTTTTAAATCTGCTGTCTTAAGATGAAATAAATATGTATTTGAAGTTTGGAAATAAAAAAATTTAATGCTATACGTTGTCTCTTGTTTGTTATATTAATCGTTATGATATACCTGAGATTGATTAAGATAATCATCCGGGATATCCGTAATTTCTTGGCAACCTCCACCTGATTGATCGTGGACGTAATCTTCGTGCGGCAAATTGGACAAGGACTGTATTGTGGGACTGTTGGAATGGCCCTTTCCATCGCAGTACAAGTAACCCACATCTCCGTGTTCTCTTACTATGCCCGATAGCCTGTTCACAAATAAGAAATACAAAGTAATTTCTGTAATTGTTAATAAAAAAAATGCATACTTACCTTCCAGATGGAATCCATGAATTATCGTCGTTAGCGTTATGTATTATTAATGTGTTGTAAGAACTTGTCGAGACGTCCAGGCTGCTCCTATTTGAACCACTGGTGCGATTGCTCAAATTGTCCTTCAAACTATTTCGATTGGATCCATTAATGCTGTCCTTCAGGCTGTTCCGATTCGAACCATTCAAGCTTTCCTTTAAACTGTTCCTGTTAGACCCGTTTAAGCTGTCTTTCAGACTATTCCTGTTATGTAGATTGCCCTATATCATGATAAACTATATTAGCTTAGATAAGGAAATGGATGCTGAATTGCAAAAGAATGCATTTATGTAAAGCTAAAGACACAATTAAAAAGAAAAGACAATCAAAACAAGGAATAATATAAATCGAAATCTATTAATTTTTTTAATTAGGTCTAGGCTTTAATTAGGTCTAGAGATTGAGATTGAAATTTAATCAACAGAAGCAAATTTCATTAAACTTGAGAGTTTTCTTTCTTTCGATTGATTAAATTTCGATCAAATTCCAATCTCTAATTTGATTACAGCTTTATATTCTGTTCCTATTGTCTGTACTTTTTAATTATGTCTCATTCTAGCGAAAAAAATTCGCTGAAATTATTTCACGTTTTGAAAAATTGTTGACAATTTCAGTAAAATTGTTGAAAATCTGCTGAAATTTTATTGAAAGTAAATTTTTCAGTTTAGGGTGCTTTCTAGCAAGTCAAACACTGTAACACAGTAAATTATTACTGGGTGTTTTCCAACAACATACATAGGTGACATAGGCTGCGTTCAGCGGACTCAACAGTTGAGTGAGTGCTCGCTGCTATTGATTTATTCTTCTAAAGAGATCTAAAATGCTGATTGGATGATCTAAAAGAATACACGCAGCCATAGTATAACATTGTATAATATCTTAGAGCACGTTCACACCTTGACGGAAAAGCGGAAAGCGAAAAAGCAGCAACCAATCAGAACTCTAGTTGGTAGTCTACAATTTCGGCTTTTTATACTACTTACTATTAGCGTGAGTTCTAATTGGTCACTGCTTTTCCGCTTTCCGCTTTTCCGTCAAGATGTGAAGGCGCCCTTACACAAAGTATTCCAACTATGACACAGTGTTAGGGGCTCCGCACAATAAAAGGAACAGAGAACAGAAAATAAGAATTTCAACCTATCAGAAACTGTGTATTCCACAATACATGATTTCTGATAGATTGAAATTCTTATTCTCTGTTCTTTGTTCCTTTTATTGTGCGGAGTCTCTTACATTGCTCAACACAGCCAATTCTGAAAAAATTATACCTTAAGTCTAAATAAAAATCATAAATTCATATTGATATACTAAATATAATTATAAGAATAAAATGGAAGATTATAATGCATTCTGGTGTTATACTATGAAACTAAACGTTCCAACAAATACTTTACATAGTGACAGCAGCTCTTGTTGTTTGCCTATGATAAATAAGGATGAAACGATTCACTGTTCACTTACACAGGCTGCGTTCTACTTAATGTTTGACACGTTCGCAATCGTTTATCATTGTTTAATATTTGATAAACAAGGATAAAATGATTCCACGAGCATTACGGGCGTTAAGTGGAACGCACTGTCTGACTGTGTCCTTGCTGGAAAGCATCCATATTGAAAAATCGCTGAAAATGAACTAAAATCTTTCTGCAATTTTTCTGAAATTTTTGTTGTAATTTTTCTGAAATGCGTTTTAAAAAATGTTTTAAAAACATGAAATAGTAATTTCAATGAAATTATTTTAGCAGAGTTATTTGACTGATATTTTTAGAAAATATCATCCTTAAGTCCTACAATCTTAAGATGTCACAAGTCAATCACAGTCGATTTTTATGCCTACTAAAAAAAAAAATACACAGTTACATAACGAAATTATGTAATTAAGACAAGTAAATCACGTAATCGATTGTTCTAAATCAGTACGTAATTTTTTAAAACTGAATAATCTTTGATTAATCCTGCTGTTTGACACTTTCCTATACCAGATTAGAGTCAATGTAATCAATTTTGCAAGAACTATAATATGATATATAAAATATATTTTAAAAATTCTATAAATAACACATTGTAAAACACATGTTTCACACATGGCTCTTGCAAATATGTAATGTAATATGTTTACAATGTGTTATTTATAGAATTTTTTATACATTTTATGTATCATATTTATTTTATACATTTTATGTATCATATTATTATATTTTTGCATTTATAATTAATTATGTTGATTCTTATATACCCTATATTTCTTTATATCATTTTTTAAAAACTAAGAGACCTGTACTATTCGTTATTTGATTAGATTAGGGCGTGGTCTATTTGGGACAAAGCATTTTTGATTGGTCAATTAGTAAAATTCTTTCTTTCTATTGATCAATTGAACACTTTGAAACATTTGTAGCAACAAGTAGATTGTATCCTTTATGTCAGTATTGTTGATTAGGAAACGAGATACCCCCACTCTTCGAGTTGACTCCCTTAAGACTGCATTTGGAATGTTATCTGGACGCCCCTGTATATTATCTTAGGCCGGAAACAGTCTATGTATTGAAGATTAAAATTTGATCAATGAGAACAAAGGAATTTCAGCTCGTATTGTTTTAATTGATCAAATTTCAATCTTTCAATCTTCAATCTCAATCTTCTATGCGTAGTCTGATTCCGGCCTTGATGCCTACGAGCATTATTTATATCCTTATTGTTTCCAAATATTAAACAAGGATGAAATGATACTTGCGAGTGTTGCAAACAATAAGAGGAATGCAGTATCAGGTTTGTTTTTTATACCTGAATTAGTGTATTTTCTTTAAAGCCTATTGTTTTTCATATGCTTTGGATGCACCTGAATATTTGGTATATTCTCTTTGTGACTGGAAGATCTGGAGGGACTCTGTTGCTGATTTTCTTGACCCTGCGGCTCTTGCCGAGCCGTATGCCTTATGACATATCTCTCTTCGTTGCTCAAATTTTCATTGGATGTAGAAACATCAGTTTCGCTGCCGCTCAAACTTTGAGGAAGACCACCTATAGAAAGAACATCCCGAGTAGATATCTCGTCAAGATAGATAAAGGTAATCATATGCCACATGTATTACAGGCTGTAACTTACAACCAATCAATGCAACATTTTATGAAGCTTGTACCTTGCATGGACAATTGTTTTCTTTGTAAATTATTGTTCGAGAATGGCAGGAATCTATTCCCTTGCTGTAGCGAGCTCATTTTCGCGGGATTCAGCTCATTTACGTGGATTATTGTTACGTCTCTGAAAGCAAATAAGATTGAGGAGATATTACAGCATGCGAGAGAGCGAGGAATGAAAGACGAAAACATGCAGGAAGAAAACGAACCGGGGTACCGCGCGCGCAGAAGTTCCATCAAATTCTACTTAGAGATGGGAAGGGAAGGAACATGGAGAATGGATTTTTCGATGTTGGTAAATCATGTGAATAAACAATGAAGATCGTCGTATCGTCATCGGGGTGTATCTGATCTGCCAAATCAGTGGCTCACGCGGAGAATCTCGTTCGCTCTCGGAAATTGAAATGTGAACTGCACCGCGTCTGCGACGCAGCGTGTAACGGGCAACCTGAATTAAGGCATTTAACTTATCTGCAATTTACTCACTCGGTGCGAAATTATGGGAGCGGAGCTGAGTATTCGTGATTATTTTCGATAAATTAGTACACTCCACTTGTCCGTATAGGAGAAATAAAAAAGAGCTATTTGCTGCATTCCTCGTCAGATTGCGCTATCCACCGTCTAGAGTTCCGATCGAGTTAAGAATTTAGTTATTTTCGCCATTTTTTTCATGATGTGATGATATAGATATATCATGAATTAAATTAATTTAATATTTATGTTTATAGTTTTTTATTTAAAAAATTAATTTGATTCGATAATTCATTTTTACGAATAATAATAAATGTATAATAAAACGACCAATGATAATAAAACACAAATTTTTAATAGTTTGGAGTCGTTTTTGAAAAATATCGCATTTGCGTACGAAAATCCTATAATAAACGTAACGTGTATTATAGAGCAGTATTAGGGTACCATCCTATGCCACGTATTAGGTGCGTTCGGCAATGTAAATTTGAGATGCAAGCTAGCAGATGGCTAACTTGATCACATAATCTTCGAGCAATCCGAGTGCCAATTAATTCCGAACGATACAGAGTTATAAACTGTCCTTTAAGGTTAGATTATAAAATTAAATTATTTTTATAAAATAAATAAAAAACCCTATTAATTGAAAATATCTTTCGCTTTACTAAAAACTGATAATCTTATGTATTAAAAATAGATCGTTACACATGAATGTAGCAGATTCATACGCAAGGTGTTTTCTTAAAAGAAAATATTACATTGCAAATAAATTTCAGCAATTTGAAATTTATAAGTTATATCACTTAGGATTGATTCTATATCTTGAAACGAGGTTGAAAATTACAAAAGTGAGCGAATTTATTAGAATACTAATAATTTCATTGGTCAACATCTAATAAATTTGCTCACTTGTAATTTTTCATCTTGTTTGAAGATACAGATTGACCCTCTTGATTTATATTCGTTAGAGTCTTTAATATATTAATACAGTTTGATTTTATTTCATTCTATAATTACAATATAAGTTTTAAAATCTAAAAATTAACTAACATTATTTTTTGTTTTTAAATACGTAATCTCAAATTTATAAAGAGGAAAAGAATTAAAAACTTACTTTCCTCGTTTCCTCGTTAGTATATTATGTATTCATTAATTTCTATTTGATAGCATTTGTTTCAGCGTTTGTAGACTTATACCCGTTCATAGTTAGACCCTATATTTAATGGCTCGAGCTTTTGCACACTGGACGCGAAAACGCTTGCCGCGCGGCAAAATGAAACGCGATAATCAATGAACACATTAGGAGCTATAAGCTTATTGGTTACTGCATTACATTTTGCCGCGCGGTAAGAATTTCTGCGTCCAGTGTGCAAAAGCTATAAGATTTTCTTAAATTTATCTTCAGATATTGTACGAATTATTTCATCTAAGCATCTAAAGATAAATTTAAGGAAGACCTTAAGTACAAGGTCTGAATACGGGCATTAGACAACAGTTCAAATATATTATTTGTAAAATAGAAGTATTAAAAGAGATGAATGTATGTGTTAACGAATCAATTAGATACATTAGAGGTTTGTTCGCGTCATGTTCCAATGTTGTAATATGTTCCTATTATAATTTTTACTCATTCCAACGGGCTTGATAGAGTGAGTAAAAGTTGTGATTGAAGCTTGCGACGCGAACAAACCTATTATCATACAGGTTTTGAATATACAGGTTATGAATTTAATTTAGGCGCAAAAATGTGCATTAGTTCTGCGAGCTCGGTCTTTGAATCCAGAGTGGACCGAGCAGCTTGATTGGCTCTAGAAATGTTAATATCGAACGCAGATGAGATGACATGCATATAATAGAAAGATGTGAGTTGCCGAAAGATGCCGAATGATTTTCGAGGTAAGAGAGCAAACGAATGTTTCCGATTTACAATGCCGAATGCATCTATTGCTGTACTCGTGTATTTGCGTAGCGAAGTTTCGACTATATAATCATTAAGAGTGTAATATGCGGCGTAACTTGCCCGATCAATCATATTGTTTCACTTGAACATCAGTTTCTGCCTAGTTACTTTGTGCTTTTTATGCTACTTTGTTACGCCGAATATGATGGAATCACCATCCGTCAAATCCAATTTCTGGCTCATTTTAGCTTATTTTGTCTGAAAAAATGCACATGGGTTTTGATTTTTGTAACAATATAATTATAGAAATCGTGCGTCACGTGGAAAGTTGAAATCATGTGGAACAACAGTACAATTATAGATTTCACTTTGCCTGTGACAGATTTCCTAACCTCACAATAGTCAACTTTAACGCTTAATATCTCGGATTACAGAGCAGCGATGCATTTTTTTGCCAGATTCTTTTGTTTCAATGTAAAAACGCATTGAATAAGCCTAAGAGTGGTCTCACAAGACTTCCTGATTTTAACAATTCATTCGATCTGTTCATATGTACGTGATGGAAAGGTGCCGGTTTCTCATGAGACATACTTTTCGAGATGCGTAGGTTACGAAAATCAATTATAAATTTGTTTAACATTTCTGTTAGAATGTACAACAGAAATTCTGATGAGTCTTCCGCGAAATATGTCTAATGTGAATCCCAGCTTTCAGAATGGCTAATAAATAAAATATAACATATTCTAGTAATATTATCAGAATATGTGCAGGTTACGCTTACGCAGATTACGCTTACGCAGATTACGCTTACGCAGATTACGCTTTATGTGACGGCACTCTAACGTTTAATCGAAGACGTTAAGTCTGTATCTACGATCAGTATTCATAGTCAGATCTTATATTTAAGACCGTCTTAAGTATAGTCTTAAGATGTCACGAATCAATCGGAGACATTAACATCTTAAGACATTACTTAGAACAGTCGTAAAATAAGAATGGATTCCATCCTATGATTCATCTATTTCTTATGACTTTGAAAATCTATTGTAAATTCAGGCTAAAATTCATGGCCCGTATTCAGAACGCACTTTTATCTCTAAAATTCTATAATATGCGTAACGTACAGTATGTTGTAAGAGCATTCTGAATATGGTTCCTAAGTTTTGTCTTAAAATTTCATTGCAGACGCTGCTTTAAACTGTCTTGAAATGAGAGCGGACTATGAATCGCTTATAATTTTTTAAAATTTTATATAATTGAATTTCCAACGTTTTAGACTTAAATACAATAGGCCCAAGCAACAGCTCTGGTGTGTAAGTTCGATATTATATCTCAGAGCTCTGATTGGACAGCTCGTTATTTCCTGTTTCTTATGCCTATTGCCTATTGTGTTTAAGCCTTTAGCTAATATCATTGAAAGCGTTCTGAATGTGGGCCTAAAGCTTTATATATCAAAGTAGTGCATAAGTCCTCCATTTTTAACTTATTATACCATATATCAATAAATTTGTTCTTTTTGACTGAATTTTTGCACCAGTTTTATCTTCCTTTTTTTTCCTCCTGGAGATGTCGCAACGATTGTGCTATCCTTATAGATAATTCCGACAATCACATCTATCAGAAGACTGACGAAGAATTGAATATTTTCCGTGAGTATCTCAGCCTGACTCCTTGGCTTGCAGATCTTCTCAAATGTCGTCTTT
>Ga0157364_1000577_pt1 | contig 26243 bp, 12 predicted proteins | sample AttsexASBM2_FD_111476 | JGI IMG/M metagenome (GOLD analysis project Ga0157364, IMG submission 111476) | Fungus gardens microbial communities from leaf cutter ant in Ribeirão Preto, State of São Paulo, Brazil - Atta sexdens ASBM2 | ecosystem: Host-associated > Fungi > Mycelium > Unclassified ... | reverse complement strand
ATAGAATAGAATAGAATTATTGAGATTTTTTGTTTTTTAATATGTGTCTACGTTATTTGTATTTATATTGATTGTCATCGCAAATTTGTAGATTCTCGAACTGTATACTATAATTAGTCGTCAATTATTATAATTAATATTAATTATACGTACATTAATTATAAACAGAAGTAATATATATATTATATACATATTTATAAGTACTTAAGTTATAAATATATTATTTTAATTGTATTTGCGTTTTATAATTAATGCTAATTTCATTTTAACCTAACTGGTATATTTAAATTTATTATACGATTATTGTTTAGATCAATAAAAAGTTAAAGTATTAGTTACAGAGAGAGAGAAAATAAATTATAGGTTGAGTTAGAACCGAATCTATATATTTGTATTTGAAGATGCCATTATTAGTTTTAAAACAAATTCTGAGATTACCAATTAATAATATTTATCAAAATTATTGCCAATGACTATTATATATTTTATAAATATTGATTGATATCTTTATGTAATATATTTGGCAAAAAATTGAAAATAATTAGTATCACAATCTATTCTCTACAAAATGTGCGGACTATTATTATTATTATTATTATTATGACGCTAAATCGATCGAACAATGATATAGCATAAATTCTTTGTTTTATCGGTCGCCATTTAACGGAGGCACATAAAAGTTTTAATCAGAAGCTATAATAGCTGCAACACGACCGATCAATGTAGACATAATCAGGCGAATAAAAATTCGTGATAGACCAATAAACGAATATGTTCGCGTAATTGCTACGTATATCAGTGTTCAACATCGCCATGATATTTTTCTACAGCAGAATAAATACAACGTTACTGTTCGTAGCGACACAATGTCGCCGCTGTGAGAAACGAATCTTCGGCGTTCTAGTCGGAGATTCGAAGCGCCATTTGTACGTAGTGCGTCCGTGTGTTTTCATGCAATCCTATTCTCCATTTTTCGTCCTCACTCTCTCATACATGCAGTTCTTCGCGACTGCTCTTCCTCTTCCCGTCGGCAAATGTTGCCGGAAATTCTGCCGCCACTACCTCCGCCTTTCTTCCGCACATCATGTACCAAAGGGGACCATACCACTATAGCTATTCGGCGGCATAGCTCCGTTATCGTACGATGACGACGAAGACGGCAGCGTCATGTCAGAACGAGATATCCGGAAAATATCGGGAACCTATCAGGACTTTTATGCCATCCAACTAGCGCTTGCTCGATATGTTTCTTTTGTTTTTACTTGTGATGGACGAGCGAGCAAAACAGTGAATTTTGGATCGATAAGGCTGTGCTCTGCCTCTGTCATCCGATAGCTATATACTTCCGACCGCGTTAGCAGAACCGTAAACTAGCAGCATCGCGTGGCATTATCTCGATCCGGTTCATTAACATAAAGTCGATTCCCGCGGAATGAACTCGCCGAATCGTACCTGGGCAACTTACGCTCTCGTTTTATGCGCGATAAATTGCATCCCGAAGAGCGCTTCGATCGGGACCAGACGTTGATAATCTTGGTGTTTGCCTTAAAACTAGCAGCGGCACGATTTCCAGATGAAAAAGTCTTCTTTTTTCCTTGAGCGCCACTGTGAAAGGAAGCGATATTACGTAGATGGACGAAACTACGCAAAATAGTGCGGATATGAACGAAAGTTCCTTATTGCTTTTAACGTATGTTTTTTACTGTATACTGCAGGATACGATTAGGTGGGTATTCAATTGCTCTAACTTTTTCATCTGCATTCGATATTCTGTATCTGAAACCTACATCTGTAGTGGCTTAAAAACTCAACTAAAAACTCAACTGTTTCAAAAGTACGATCAGTAAATGGATCAGTAAATGGATCTATGGAGGGTCTATTTGTAACATCATATTTATAATATCATATTTGTAAAATGAGAAAATCAAATATATAAAATTAAATTATACATAAAATGAGAAAATCAAATTGTATCTATATCTTGAAATAAAATCTAAACATAATTTAATAATCAATTCTTATGAGAAAAACACATATATATACATGTTAATATTTGTAACTATTGCGTATCACTGAAATGTAAAATCAAAAGTAATTTTAGAAAGAGGTTGCGTTTAAATATTAATTGTTAATATTTTGTAATAAGAATTATTATAGCATTTTATAAGTTAAAATCATTATTTTTAAATACTTTGAAGACAGCTTTAGACTATTAATTTCTAATTTCTAATTATTAATTTATATAATATCTAATCTAATAGATATTTGTGTGACATATTGTGGATCCATTGAAAAATTATTATAATTACGAGAAACTTTGCTAACTCGTATGTTCTCATTATTTTTTTACATATAATCATACATATAGATTGTATAGTTTCATATAATTATATTCTGATAACCAACAAATTATTGATAAATCTTATGTTTATATAATTAAAATATATAAATAATAGTTTATTATTATATGTATATTTTTTATAGAGATTTTATAGAGATTTTTTATAAGATTATGAAATCGATTAAATTTATTTGTTTGAAAAAAGAAGAATAAAAAGGAACTCTTTCGCGAAAATCTCTAATTGTCTAATTGGTTTATCTCTCTTGCTTTTATTTCATTTTGTGAACATGACTTGGCTGCTTATTGCCCTCGTAATTGTAAATTGTACAATATATTTGTTAAAACTGAGATCGAGTTGTAATAACAGTTAGATGATGGTTTTACTATAATAGAGAAAAATCATATTTCTTTCATAGTTCTCTCTCTGTTGTGAATCTCCCGTCACTCGAGTAACGTTGGCTATTAATATTCTTCTCATAAATATTCTTCCTCGCGACCACTCGACAAGGTTCTCACGCTTATTGAATCGCGCACCGAAGAAGTGCAACTAGCGGATGCTGGAAACCAGTGATCTTGGACATTTACATGGTCTACTTTTCGCTCGTGCGGCACGACGCACCTTATACATTCGCACGACACACCTATATACTCGCGATATATTGGATTTCCTTTTACTCGCGGCTCCTCCTTTCTGATGCGAATCTCTTTGCGCTTGAAACTTTGAGCGTCACGAAGAGATTTAATTTTCATTAGTTAGTAGAATTTGATCCAAAATTATTATTCAAACTCTTGATCATTGTTAACAGAAAACATGTTTTACGATTAAAGTCGCGTATATATACAGAATATCAGTTAGTTACTGTTGCACTGATATCGTAAACATCATGTTGCATGTGAATTTCAAGTTGGAGGCATCTCATTTTAAAATTACACGTTACGTGAAATGTGATATATGGGAACGTTATGTCCTAGTTACATGGGAGGAAAATGGATTTCTCGTCCATGATTAAATATGACATTCAACAGACAGATAGCACGAAGATCATATATTTTTATGCGTTACCATAAAATCAAATTATTCAGTTTATTACAATTTGCTTGATATGTTTAGCGATAAAAAAAAATCTACATATTAATTATTTTCATCCTTGGTTTATAATTCTAAGACGATACATTTAAAGAATGCAGAATTTTAATGCAAAATTATTAATCGCACAATGAAATATTTTGCAAATCATTTTCTATAACTGAAGATATCTTACCGTTCCGCTCGTTTGTCATCGCAGAACATCGCATCATGATATATTGATCGATATGAACTTACCAGTTTATTTCCACTACCACTGAGATGAAGGAGCGTTCGTCCCCGATTTAACATCTTGCGTGACGAGAGATTGATTGGATAATTTTCTCGAATGATTCGATCATGGAATTTGTCGAACTGGTTAGCTAGTAACTAACAATAACACTCGTTAAGAACTTTGCAATCTTCTTTACAATGGTCTCTTTCCGTACATACGTATGAAAATAATTTGCCAACGACAGAAGGATTATTATCGTCAACGCCGATCTTAACCGTACCGCCACAGGTAGTAACTACTTTCTCCTTGCTGTTCTTTTCTCCGTTTACGCGAGTCATCCCAAGGACTTTTCTTATGTAGAGAAGTATAGCTTTGGCTGGGATCCAACGTAGTCTTACAAAACCGAGCGCGAGGAAAGTTACACGTCGTAAAGAACAGGAAAGAAAAACGACATTTTTCGTTATAAAATGAGTTTATTTTCTCTGTACCATATATGCTATGTACAACGTGTGTGTTACGGTACTGACATATACGACGTTTGGCGAGAAAGATACGTCTTGATAATGTAGAAAAAAAAATGGGAATTAATTAGAAACACGCACACATTACGTTTAACGTCAGCAGAGTGATTCGTTAAATTACATAGCAGTTTCAATGCGTGGATGGTATGACGGGCGTATTATTAAAACGGTAGTGGGTATGCTGGTCGTGGATGGGAAAAAAATAGGCGTGATAGAGTACGAGTATTCTTGAAGGGCAATGTACGTTAACGTAAAAAATAAATAAGCGATTATATGCTGGTGCGCGGATATAACATAAGAACGCTCGCGATCGTCGGGTAAGTTCTGTACGTGACGTATGTATTCGCGATGAAAATGGTTTAATTTGGCGAGAGATCGATGCGGCGCCATGCGGCAGCGGCCGATATGGCGCGCTCGGCAGCAAGAAGGGAGGCAGGAAAAGGAAGAAAAGGAAGAAGAATGGGTGCGAGGGGGCGGATAGAAAAGAACACGTACATAAGATAGAGAAAAGCAGAAATACACGCTTGTCATGGTACAGAACAGACTCGAGCTTCTCGAGCTTACGACGGAGCAGGCGCGCACCTCAGGCTCGAGGACAAGCACCAACATCTCTACAAACTCGTAGATACTCCTGGTAAGAGAAGTACAGGATATAAACACAACCCTCATTAAGATGGACGATATGGGAGGGTAGCGAGAGGAAGGGACGGGGAAAAGGAGATGAAGAAGAAGCGAGTGGTACTTGTACGCAGAAACGACGACGCCGGCCGCGTTGAATTGCCCGCGGCTACCCAAGTCGGCCGGCCGGGGATTGCAGGATTGCGCAGTTGATATCATCGAGAGCGATCGTCCTCGAGCCCAATATTATCTTTCTTTCGCAATTGCCTTCCGCGGCCCCGATCCATAGCGCCGAGACCGCGGGGCGCGTTAACTTAATCTTAATTACGTTATTATATTGATGAAACATGATTGCTCCTTTTACTTTCATCGTATACACTCTTTAAATGTAAAGACAATTAATTAATTAATGATTATCCTTACTCCGCGTACTCGGCAGTTTCCATTGACTTAGTCTCAAACGTCAGCGATCAGACACGATCAAACGTGTGCCACGCATATCGTTCGATCAAGTCGATGAAAAGTGCTCGCACATCGTTATCGTGTTACTCGAAATGCACGCTGTCTACGAGGTGGCGCGAGAAAATCTTGCACATCTTCCCTATGTAAGTAGTGACTTAGGATCCGTTCCAACGTGTTCCCGCATTTTATAGTGTGGAGACAATTTCATCTCCTGTTATATCTTTTTCGTATTTCTCTCTTTCTTCTTTTTCTCCCTTCGGAGACCGCTTCTCGCGGCGAAGCGAAGAAATGTCAGATTTTTCTTGCGCCACTCCATACGCCTATGTGATACATGTTGTATCGAAATTACATCGCTAAAGCGTTGCACGCAGCGATCACATACGTACGACGAATGCTCCTTGCGCGCATTCTTGTGCACGTTTCAGTGTCTCATCGCACGCGCGCTCGCGCGCGCAACACCGTTCTCAATTGCGTTCGTACAAAATATCGTCGAACATGTATAAAATTGGCTCTACCCTCTCACCACAAGCAGATTGGATATACTACCGCAGCGTTAGCGAAAAATTCTTATACGTAAATCCATAATTGAAGTGTTATCTTTGAAAGTAAAAAATGAGAAAGAAAATCATAAGTTTGTCATGCATTCGCGTTCACTTATTATACGCGTAGGCACCTTCGTTGGCATGTTTATCATCGTACGTATACATATATTTATATATATTTATATCCATATTTATATATTTATATTTATTTGTATTTTATACTTCTATAAGCGGATCTCACGCGTAAGAAGCAGCGGTGAAGCGGGGAAAAGGAAGTTATCTATTGGCCAAGCCGCGACACGGATTGCTGGTCACTCTGTAATGCGAAGGTAATCGAATCGCGCTTCAGAAATATACATCGGAAAAATGCGAGTTTCGCTTGCGTTTTCTGCATTTCAATTTTTACCTTGTGGGATCAATGCCGCTTGATTTAAAGGAGTGAAATTCCATTTAGTTTGGCATCGATGGGATCTCGGGGTACAGGGCAGTACCTAGCAATATCCACGGCAATTAGATCCAATAATTAAAGCGTACACTGGAATTCCGATGGGCGTAACATACGCGCGCTCTGCCGCTATGTATCCTTTTTCATTCGATGTTGGGCTATTGTTGTTGCGTTAGCGACCACTAGTCGTTAACAGTGAGTTACACGTGCAGCAAACGTAGGCCGATAGACGCGGAACATTTGTGAATGAATATTGTTCGTGCCGAAAAATTTTCCAATTTAACCTCTCAAATTTAATCTTGCATACGATTATCTCAATATAAAAATAGGTCAATATAAAAAAAGTATTGAAATATTGTTTTACTAAAAATAAAATTTTCTCACGTCTCTGTAATTAATAAATACGCGGCTGTTTACGTACATAACTTTTTCGATTGCATGAATAAATTGGATAGTATCTCTATAATATCGCGAATATCCTCTTCACGCGAAATTGGCAAATGTCAAACACCAGAACAATTCCAAGTTTGGTTAACTGTAATGCAAACACTTCAGAACGATTGGAGACTCCCATTTTGTCTCGCTCGTTCCTTTGTTTGTCTTAACGAGTGTATTTTAATTCTCAAGTTTCGCAATTAATCCGATCTCCCCAATGAGTCCGCTTTGTGTGCTGTAGTGAAATCAATAAGATCCTGCTGGCACAGTTAATTTGTATTTCTCGATATTGTATCGTATTATATCCTCTGATATCAATTTTTTTTCTCTATCTTCTTTTTCCTTGATTCTATAAAATAAAATGAAATCTAAATCGCGTGCGTAATGTTTGATGAAACATAGGCAATTCCAATTATGCTAAACAGCATTCCGTTATAAAATACTATAAATTAAGATGTAGATTATTTTTACTACACTCTCGCAATAGTTTATTATATATATAAATTATAAAATATTTTGATTTTTTATTTGTAAAAACTGGCTTTTTTTATTCCTTTCTGTTTCTTTACTTGTTATGAATTTGACAAACATTTTTTATTCATGTAGAAAATATTATACAATGACTGCTGCAAACTGGATTTTTCTGTGTTTGACATTATCGACGTGGCTTTGTCTTTTAGAATTTTTCTCAAGATGTCCGACGATGAAATTTAAGATTGATGGAGCGGAATATTTTATTGCTTACATAACCAGTAGGAAAAAAGTTCTTTTTATCATATTCAATCAATTTTTTATTGCCACTTGTCGAATCGAATACGTCAATCCAGATTGATAAGCTCACGTGTCGCAATGTAAATTAACCTGGCCGCTATGGGATGGCTAAGGATAAGGGACATGACTAAGGTTACGTCGGAAGAGGTCGAGGTTACGTGATTCTAGTATGGAGAGATAGCTATCCTCGATGTGATGTCCTGTATTACCTCTCTCTCTCTCTCTCTCTCTCTCTCTCTCTCTCTCTCTCTCTCTCTCTTTCCCTCCCTCCCTCCCTCCCTCTCTTCCCTCCCTCTTCCCCTTTACTCTCGAAGCTAGATTCAACCCCCGCAAGCTTAGCTTAACCCGAGATGCCACAAGAGGCAATTAACCCTGCGCCAACCCCTTTGCGCACGTATCTTTTACCTCTTCACCGAGCTTACCGCTTCTGGTCCTACCTATGTTTCTCGTTCCGTCTCAATCCCTTCTCCCTCTTTCATCCCCCTATTTAGTTCGCCGCTCTAGCTCCTCGCCGCGCCGTAACATTGATATCCTACACGTCTGCATAATCATGCACAATTCCCAATGCTAATTAGAATCCATGCCGGTAGCCTAGCAAATACGCATCAACCTCTATCACCTACAGAATCACAGCATGCAGACGTGTCCCACATCGCATCACGCCTTGAGAAAAAAAAAAGGAACGGTAAAAGCAACTTGTGAGGGCCGAGCAAAGTGAAGGGGAAAAGGGCACGGCGATGGTTGCGGCGTGGCGATGCACGTAAACGCAAGAAACCGATCGAACTCGCGCGCGAAATCGATTACTCTCTTCGCGGCTGAATTTTTGCAGTCGTTATATTATCAATTACTTATCGGAAGTAGTGTGGCGAGATGGCCACTTTTATTCCGGAACAAAGTAAAAAATCGATTTAGCCCCGGCGTAAAGCGTGTGATCCTCGGTATGCGTTTCTGATCAGATACGGATTAAGTGTTGACGCGATATTACGAGAAAATTCTCCCCTTTTTTTTTGTTTATTATTCCAAGCTTCTAAAATGTTTTCTTAGACGGTTTTCGATTTTCGTTGATAATGTACGCACGCATGAAGGTCACTTGAACATTGAACGTTACGCTAATTAAAGGTTGCCGCTACGGATCGTAATTGCAACCTTCTTCTACGAAATAAGCAGCCACCCAAGAGACAGAAAGACGAAATTGCTGATACATACAATTCGTTGCGGCCTTGGCGAGAAGTGTCGGAGACACTGATATTTGTGCCTTCAATAAGCGACAGATGTAGCAAGTAATGAAGCGTAATTGTGTCTAATTATTCTGTTCAGTAATCCACCGGCATTATTAGCACGTGTGCATGCACGAGTGTATAATTAACTTTAACCGGTAAGATAAAGTCAGAAGCAACTTCAATTAAATGATACGGCGAAGTCGATCGGTTTCCTTACGTTGCCAGCTGCGAGGAAATGAAGTTTGGGACGAAAAAGAAGATACGTCTGTGATAATATCTACGGTAATGTGGATACAAGAACATTCGTAGAGATGGATAGTGATTATTATTTTTTTTTTCTGTTTCTGATTGTAGCGAACGAACGTTCTTCTATCCTGATACGTTCAATTCTGCGATCTGCCCATCTAACCGAATCTAATTGGAATTAGTAGAACGCCTCTGCAAAGCTTCCACCCGACTACAAGGTAAGCGTGGGTGGTAAAGGGCATGCTCTACTAAAAGCTACGTATATTGGCTGCAACCTCGCAATGCGGTACACTCGTAGAAGTTTGATATAGTACGAAGTAGCGTCCATCCGAATTCCATAGAAAGATTCAAAGAGAGAGCCGCGTGAGAATATTACTTTTGCTGATCTCTTCGAGAATCGTGATACGCGCACGATCCTCTTCGCAGCACGCACCGGTTTGAGAACTCACGTCCATGTGAAGTCAGCCAAAGATTCGTTAATAGCGATTTACGCAGGAAGACGAGATTGACGATATGCCGTGGGAGCTGATGGGAGAAGTTGTTCAGAAACGACGCGCGGAATATCCGCCGTCGTACAATTTACAAAGACTGTCAGTGCGCCCGGGCATGGAATGCATTCCGGGTACGGAAACGGAGACCGATAGAGCCTCCTGGTGTTTCAGCATTTGTCGGCGTCGTTGCCAGGTGAAGGTCCATGCCGCTATGATAGCAATCTGGGCGACGAGAAAGACGGTGCCAGCTACAATAGCCTCACCCAGATTGATGCACATTCCCATCGACGACGATATGTCTTCACTCTCGACGAAGATGGTATCCCTCGTCGCGGAGGTGACGTTCGGTAACTTACCATCGCGCTCGAAACCAAACTTGTCCGTAATCTGGATGGATTGCACGAGGAGGAGGTCCTCGCGACTCTGAGTGCCAACAGCAGTGGAGCGACGACGGCGTCGGCGTCTGCCAAAGGAAATTACCGATCGTAGTTCACCAGTCGTTTCCTCCTGGTCGCATTGCACGGGTTCGCAAGTCGGCATGCACGGAGTGACCAGAGCGCGGAACTGCACCACTTCCGAACTCGGGAACTTGAAGGCGTCAAAGTGCGACAGCAATATCTGTAAAAGAAAAAAGATAAAAAAGGTCATAAGTCGCTTGAGAATTTGTAAAAACGAAAGAAGATTACTGATAAGAGCATCGTAAGATATTCATTCGTGAGAGCTAATAAAAATGCTTTCTGATTTTATAAATCCAAAAAATCAATTTAAGACAGCGATATAAGTTAATGCTTTGGATTAATTCAATTAATTAGAATCTTTTCGTCGAGTTGAAAATTATTACAGCAAAGAAGCGTACAAATTAAAAAAAAATGATATTTACATTCACACATAGTTTGTTTAATTTAACAGAATATTAACATGTTCCATAGATTCACGTTAGATTTTCCGTTCAGGTTAATATTTTAGCTATGAAATAATTATAAAATAATTTGATATTATATACTAAAAAAGAATGATGTTATAACAGTGTTATTTTAATTGAAAATAATTGTGTTAATTCACAATAACACTATCATGAAACAAATCATGCTCTTGTTTTAATAAAATTTTATTTGTTGCATTAATACTGCTATTAAATCACGAGATTATTTTCGATTAAAATAATACTGTTGATACATTACTTTTTCAGTGTATTGCATAGATACATAATTATAATATATGACACAATATTGGTTACATGAATACATTAGGTTTTTTCTTATAGTAATATTTATAATTGTTTACCATTTTAAAATACATATTATTTGATAAATATAACAAATACAAATAAAAATATTGCGGGTCATATGACATAGTGATGAAGTCTTAAAATTAACGCAGCATAAAATGTGTAAACTACATTTGATTCCATTGCATTTATGTGTGTGAGTAACAGAGTTTAATTTTCTATAAATTCAAAATTCGATACTCAGTAATGATAAGTAAATGAACATTATGATCTTTACTTTTAATTTACACGGCGTGTAAATATATTTCAACGAGAAGCAGAAAATTCGATACGTGGAATGTAATAAAACGAACTTCCTCGCGTCGAACTCCACCGGTCCCTTTCGACGGATTGCAAGTCACGTAACCAATTGTTTCACGCCGTTACTTGTCGCTCGGATAATACATAAACACCTGTGCCGAATGGCTCTTCGAAACGCAACGATTTCGCCGTTCAGGGCTTTTGTCGAGTTCGCATACCGTTAGCAAACTACAGTACCAATATTATGACATTTACAGCGCGTCCTCGTCACCACTTCTCTTTCGTCGCTCTTTATTATCCCGGTAGTTGTATAGAATTTCTGTAGTTTTTTTTCATTGTTTCAGCAAGAAACAAATTAAAGTACCATCAGGCACCAGTGTTAACTGAGACTGGTATGTTTGCCGTGGATTTCGAGACGACAGATTTATACTTGACGTTTTTCACAAAAGTTAGGAACTACCTAACAATAGTAAATGTAATCAGCGCGAGGCAGCTGCGGAACGCGCGCGTATCTTGCTTTTTTTACATACTCGTAATTCATACGCGATGTCGGTGCCGTCGACTTAACTAAGCAGTGTCGCATTAATTCTGAAATTCCGACACGGGCGGTCGTTCGCTCATAGAATTCAGTGTGAATGCGGAATAATGGTAATCTTACCCATATGTCGCTCTCACATAAATTTTCAACTATATTCCATAGTCAGAAATGCGCGCGGGCGCGGCAACGTGATTTTACGTGATCACGACGTCGCACGAGCACGCAAGAAAAAAAAATGCAGAGCTCTTACAGAAGAGAGATTACAGAATGCGGATGTCAAGAGATCGCGTAACCCAATGGGCGTCAGTCGTCGCACGCAATATGCGTAAGAGATGATGATCACTTGAAACTGGTTTTTCATGTCCCGCGGCAGCTGCGTTGAATTTTTTTGCTCTTTATTAGGTAAGGCCATATAACGGCAATTACACGGGATTATGACATGAAAAACAGCCCAAGTACCCGCTTTTACGCGCGCCATTAGAGTGCACCTATATCTATCCCTGGCAAATGGTGCGCATTTCTGTAATTCCTATTTTCTCGCGACAAGCGGACCTATCTGTTAAAATCTTTTATTCGTCGACAATCTATCGTTGTTATATCGCTCCGGAATTTTTTACCGCCACCCTGATATTATAGGAATTGTTACAGAGAATTCAAGTCTTTCTCTTCCCTTTCCTCTTCTCCCTCTTCTCTCTCTCTCTCTCTCTCTCTCTCTCTCCCCCCCTTCTCTCTCATAGTTTCTTACGAAACGAATATATGATAATCACTCGTGTTCGCTCGTTAGACCCGTCGTCCGCAGAGTAATCTCGCGATCATCGTTCCGAGGAACACCGGCTGTAATATATTCATAGCTACGTCCGCGCACATGGCTCGTCATTGATTTCTCTTCATTCAGATCATTCACTACATGCTCGCAGGGTCAAGTCTCGACGCGATCTTCCCGAAGCTGACTTTTCTTGAAACCGAGAAAGACCGGTATACGCAAGGTTAGCGCCATGTTCATGTGTACATCGAAAACTGGTTTCTGCGGCGCATTACCAAGTTCATCGTATTTACACACCGAGCACGTATATTATCGGCGGGAAGTAAGACATTAAAATATGCTTCGTTCCACGTACAGCTTCATTTAGCCATTTCTTTGCCTGCGCGCGTCTAGTGGAACGAGCGGAACTTTATTAACCCAACGTCATCTCGCGCAGAAAGAGTAGCGGAAGGTCCATTCTCCGCGGGGGAAAAGCGAGAGCGATTGCATTTGAAGCGGATGGGAGAAGAAGCGTAAGCGGATCGAAGGAAGAAGAGAGGATGAAGAGGAAAGCCTGGGGTTTAAAAGACGAGGTTTAAAAGACAGAGAAAGAGAAATAGAGATAGGTACATACATAGGTGCATGCCGGGAAAAGAAACACAGGCCGTATCCGCGGCATCTGGTATACACGCCGACGATAAGTCTCCTTCAGCGGCAACGACGTCGGCGATGGGAAAGGACGGGAAAGAGGAGAGTCCGTCATAAATGTACCGCATCAGATCAGTCAGATCGTAAGGCTTGCCGCCCGCGCTTTTATGGCGTAGCTCAACCTGATCCCCCTTGTCTGCTTTATAAGTCGGCCGCAGGCTCTCCCCTATCCGCCTGGTTCATCCCTACGTATGTAGAGGGGTACATGCTCCCTTACGAGTTTACGTACATGGACGTGGTTGAGAAATGTTTCCAATTTCATTCAAACCGGTTGTGAAATGGAAGAGAGCTTTCGTACCGCGGCCCAGTTACGTGACGGACATACCGGAAAGCCGAACTTTTGGCAAATTTCTGGTTAGACGAGACGCAATGCTGTACCATCCTTGACACTGCCGCTTCGCTCGTTTCAACTATCGTTTCTATCCTTATCTAAGATTAATAAAATCAACGGCGTTGTATACCGGTTGACTTTCGCGACGCGTTCGCTTGTTCATTTTACGATCGTCCATATTTATGTGATAGACAAACTGTTTCTGATTATCAGAGGTGCTATTAATGGCGTGAATAAATTCTCGCATATGTAAAAGATGTGACATACATGAGATATATATTTTATGCCAACGATATGAACATTCAATGGAGAACAATTCACTTCACGAATACTTCATTAAACAGATTTTATAAGAGTACTTTCAAGTTCACAAATATATTATTATATTTGCTAAAATAATTTTAACAGACTAGACTTTACACTTTTTTTTGGCATCTATTAAATATTATCCAATGTATACATTCACTTGTCCCGAATTTAATATCATCAGAGCATTAATTGATAGATAATTAATTACTGTAATTGCAAATGTTTTTATCAATTACATCGTAAATGTTTTGATTAACTTGAAATTAACTAAGCACTATAATGTTCCCGGTAATAATTAATTATTAATCGTTTATTAGCTTACCAACATCTACGAAAGAGAAAAGATTTTAGCCTCCTGAGATTAAGAAAGACAAAGAATGAATAGGCAACTTCTTGCTATCGGGTATATCTTGGGTCAAACGATGCCCGTTTACCGAGAATCAATGTTGCAAACGTTTATTACCATATCATAATGACGGTATACTGTCGTAAACGACGGAGATTATTGATAGCTGATAGCGTAGCATATATCAAAGTTGTTGTCAGGCGTTTTATCATTCATGCCAATCGACAGGTAAATAAGGTGCGTACGGATAATATACGGCGCGAACGATTGCGATGAAATCTTCTTCTTGAAGTTACGTTACGGCTTCTACAGATTAGAATTTACATACACCCCGCCGTTTTGATTAAACGTGCGAGATGAGAATTGAATACAGCGATGAATTTTTCTTACTCTTGCTTGCTCGACAAAAATTCACCAAGAGATCGGCAAATTCACATTGAGATCTCTATCTCTTCGTATTGAGCAACGTTCGACAGGAAATGGGGTTAGCCCTTCGTGATCAGCCGCGGTCAGGAAACGAGATCAGCCAGCGCAGTGCGCACGTTCTAAACCGGAAAACGGCGCCACGACGCCTGATACAGGAAAGACTGTGGGTGATATATCTTGATGCTCGGCATCTTACGTACGTACTCGATATAAATTTACTCTTTGTTTCTACTACGACTGTTATTACTTTCTAATAAAGCGATATTGCGCCGTACCGCGGCCGTGCTCGCGCGAGCAAATGATGTGGAACGACGAGTTAACGAGGCCATGCGCCTCTTATTGCTCCACCTTCGCTCCAGCACTCGTTTCTACCTGCCACTATCGTAACGATCCGTTTGTTTTACTCGTCGACACATGAAGCATCAGCTACGCGGTCCACGACTGCGCATCAGCTGGTTCGAATGTTGTGCCTCTCGAACACAATGCCAAAGAAAGCTCTCCGTCCGCGATACTTCCGCGATATTCGCGAGCCCGATACAGAAAGAAAACATAATTGGAAAAGTCTAAGCCATGTTATATCACCGATTAGACTAGCGTAAGAAAGACTGTTCGAATTATCGGGAAACATTTTTACAGATATATTAATGCCCAGCTCGCAGAATCATATTTCTCGTTGCGGCGCGCGTCTGACGTTATATCATGCGAGTCATCGTACAAAATGTATGAGCGGTCTATGTGTAATTGGTCTATCGAGGTCAATACGTGGCGATCGCCTACCTATTAACCGCGCAAGAATTATTGTACTTCCGCCCTAATGCGTTTTCGCTCTAGCTCACCCACGATACTTCACGCATCGCGCGAGAAAGAGTAGAGGATTAAACTATTTTTTCGCGATCTAATGGGATCGCAAAGTCAATTCCCATGTTACCTTATGCGGGAAACGCGGAAGTAATAATCGTGGCTCTACGAGCTCGGTCGTTTTGAACGCAACGGTATTTCATTATTTAATGATCCGTCTTCATACATTTGAATGAAAGACGTTAGTTCTCAATCATATCTGCGAGTTTATCTATATATTTTTTTCTTGTTTTATTATTCCATATGCTATGAGGCAAACTGTGAGAATTTATATGATAAGCGTGTGTTTAATTATTAAATTCATAAAAATCATAAAAACTTCAATGCAATGTGACAAATTACGAGTGAAAATACGAATTATTTAGGATGATCGAACCAATCTCGCTTTTAAGCTCTTACTCTCGGCATCGGAGATAATCTTACGCTCCCTTATGTGGAACACACGGAAAGTAATGATCGTTACCAGACCAATGCGCCCGCATGCCAGGCATGTCACGGCACGTCATCGCCAAGACGGCGGCGCATCATCGACGCGACCTATTACAGGCCGGGCAAATTGCTTCCCATCATAAAATCCGTTTGGGTGATTGATTAGCATGAAGTCAGATCAGCCGGTTGACTCGTGTCTGCTTCCATCTCACTCTTTTTCCCACCTAGTCACTTTATACCCGCGCGTATTTCGAGGCACGCGCGCGTTCCCACAAAATACACGTCAATAAGCATGTTAAAGGCGTCAATCACCTTGATCATCTTGTCCTCTGAGTATCATGTTCGATCGCTAAATTAGAATCGACATTTATCTGTATTTTCTATTACTTTCAAACTACGCGTATATACGATTTTATATGTGATTTTTTTTCTAAATATCTCTTTATTATTTACTTTGTATCGAATTTGTTTATTTGACTTATGACTTATGTCACCATAGTGATGGGAAATTATTGTTAACGTAAAATTAGAAAGAAGATATATATTATAATTATTCATGAGATGGAAACTTTCATTTGTTTGCACTACTTATTGTTAAATTTATCTTTTGATTCTCTACCGTTAATTTTTTTATGAATTTATTGAACAAGACTTTTATAAAAATATAGAAATTATATGATATGTTGGGACTTACCTTGCCAGTGGTAGCCGATTTGTAGAGTGGTCCCATGATGACATGGTCAGTGGGGCAGCCATCCGAATCAATCAAAACAATCTCGCTAGAGTCGACACCATCCATAGCGACTAGCTCGCGAACGAAAATTTCGTAAGGACTGTGAGGATCGAGGATTTCGAATTTGAGTGCCAAAGGATCGCCGACTTCAGCCGATGGAATGGCCTCGTTTCCACTGCGATCGGTAATCTTCATGGCGACATTCGGCGAGTCAACGATCACTTCCTCCGACAGAGCAGGCGTGATGTCACCGTGTACGCCGAGATCGACTTCATTCGACACGGTCTTGTTAGTGAGGTCATACTGGCAAGTCACAGCCAGTCCGAGATCGGAACTGGTGACAATGGTGTCGTGATGTTGAATGATCACATCGTTCAAATACCGGCCGAGACCCTGCTGCCTTATGTTACACTCGAGATCGTCGTACGCCATGCGAAGTTCAAACTCGAGCGCACCCTTGACGTCCTGCACGCATGAGTTGGGGGAACCCTTCGCGTACACCTTACCGTAAAAGAGCTTACTGGTCTGAATTCTGGTCACCATATCGCCAGCGCGACAATCGATGGTCACATTGTAGCAGGAGCTCAGTTCGTACGTGGCCGCTTCCGGTACATCGAGATACGGTTCCTGAAATTATCGTTTGTTTTCGGGCCGTTATTCATCGCTCCCTATCGTGTACTATTCGATGCATATCGCGTTAATGCGATTTGTCGCGGTATTAATTTAAAGGAATTATAGCGGATGGCAGTGATAAATTCCAAAATACGCAAAGCACGGATATTTCGCAATTAAACTTCGCGAAGCTACCCCGCGATTTATTGATCAATCTTCTATTTTGCTCGCTTCACCATGGTTGGGAGATTTTGATAGCTTGTATCGAGCTTACACAAAAACTTCCAGAGAATTTATGACGAGAATCGAACAACGAACGGAAAGTGTATATCGAAATTTCACTACAACATACTGTACATTGAATCTTTAGTGATATAGTTCGCATAACAATTATATTATATTCGATAACACGTACACTTAGGCTAGGAACGTGTGAAATTCGTAATTTACACAAAAAAAGCATTCACAGCATTTTAAAATAAAATTGTTTCCGTCTATCTAAAAAGAATTCGCATTTTATTTGAAGTGATTTTCATTTTCTCTGTAATATATTACGTGAAATATGATATATAATTTTATTTATCGAAATAATTAACCATGTTCTTTATTCTCCACATCTAAAACGTCATGTTCCAATTTATTTGATACAATACATCAAAAACCAATAATTATCAATGATATATGCATACGACGCGTACATTTTCATTTATACCTAGAATGATAATCCGCTCTGATTCACGCATTTGTCACTTTTAAAGAATTATTTGAAATCCCTTTATATGGCGGTATTTATCGCTTCTCGTTCGAGGCTCGATGGTCCTCTTCGATGAACAAATTAATCGCGAATATTACACTGATAAATACTCTTGACGTTTCGCGCTATCTCCACAGTTAATAATTTGTATATTTGTGGAGATGCCGCTGATGTGCTTGCATAACCACCTATAGAACCCGTCACGGATCCCACGCATACGATTATCTTCCCATTATATGTATTATTTGCTCATCTCCGAGTGAATGATCGTGCATGAAACCCGTATGGGTTATCCGTACTGTGACGTCAAAATGATATTCCGATTCGCTTAACGCTGTTTAAATATTCCACTACAATAATTATTCGTACGAAGAATTGTTTAATGTTCTGGTATTAGTGTTTGTCCCCGTATTTATAGTGGAGTGTAAAAAGGCGTAGATAATCGGATACCCGACGAATTGGTGGTCGCTAAATTTTTCTTTTGATTTTCCCTTCGGGATACCAAGCGCGATTCACATTCGGCTGAACTCAAGTGTTACCCAGAAGTTCGATAGGGAAAGCGTCTGCAATGGAAACTCGATTTTCCACGAATGCGCCCTCGGCGGATTGTTCAACCTGGTTTGCATGTGTGGAACGTAATCGTATTTATAGAAAATCCCCACTGGCCCTTTCAAGAATCCGCACTACGATGCGGTGAGCAAAACGACACGTTGGTCGCAAAGCTACACGGGACTCTATTTTAAACACTCCCGATGAATTAAACTGCATACGGCAAGCTCAGCAAGTAAATTGGAACACGAGCAATGTCCATTTCTCGCATAGCAACAATCTCAATTGCTTCGCGAAATTTAATTCGTAAAAATTTTCCTCATAAATTTAAATTTGCAATTTCATTCGCGGTCGCGATATTATTCGCGTGACATTAAAAATAAGAATTTTTGTTCGCTCGAATTTTTCTTACCTGAATGTCAGAGAGAGTGGCACGGGAATGATGACTAAGACGGCAGACCATATCACCGGTGTCACCGTAATCATAAGAATGGCAACGGAATGGCGAATTCAGACACAATTCACGGCATTCATCGGACGTGCTGACATCTTGATAGACAGAGTCCACGGTCTTTAATATACGGCCGGTTAATTTTTTAAATTCGCAAAGTTTCACTGGCTCTTCCACGCAATGATTTTCCAAATAATCCACACTCTTCGCTGCCTGGAAGGCGTTCGAGCCCGCAACCGTCAGCCTGTCCATATCCGAAAGTTCACACTGCTTGGTAGCATTGATATAATTAGCGGATCTGAAATTCAAATAAAAAAAAATTTTATAAACGACTTGTATAGCTTATCATCAATTAGTTTCTTATCTACGACGATTTCAAATCCAATTTGTATTATAAGGAACTAATGATTACATTATATTATTTCGAAGCAATTAAGCATCTTCGAATATAAACTATCCTCATAAATATGATATGTGTATATTGCCTATAGCCATTAAAGTTTAATGTTAAACGCACGGCGTCCGTAAGATTAAAATAACGAAGAGGAAAATATAGTCTCTCATAGTCTTGCGGTAAAAACATACGAGGAGGACGCACGTGCTATCGGTTGTCCCTCGGTCATCATCGGTCTCGCGCTAATCCCGGAAAACAAGTTATAAAGGAAACATTCATGCACGAACGAATCTGAGTCACGGATTTTATTTTTAGCGGAGACACGCGGCTACACAAAATCCGCGTCCACTAGAGAATAATTGCTTCCTGCAGCATTTTATTGCATCGTAATAATGCGTAATTAATAAAACTAAACGGAGCTGAGCGAGGATTACAATTAAGAAAATGTTAATTCACTAATGCTAGCCTTTGAGAGGGAGTGTCATATTCTCGGCCCATTCTCATTTCTCTCTTCTACGCCTACTGCATGCTGCACCGGGGATATCGAATGCCCGGCGTGTCGAAACGGAAGATACGGAAGATAATAACTCTCCCAACGTTTTATGAAATTTTATCTTAACGCTGCACACGATCTAACGGCTTGAATAGCAGCCCCCGACAAATCGTACGTCTACTCATCCATAATTATGGACATCTGGATGATGGAGTGACGTTTACATTAACGTTTCAAGCGCTATATAAACGGTACGCGATACATTCACGTCCATGATCGATTGGCACTTGAATCTGTGAAATTCCTATTTAATTGAATTACACGAATTGGTTAACGTTTTCTGATAATTTATCTTGATTAGACTACACTCTATAGCAAAGTGATTCCTGAAACGTAAAAATTCATGTCCGAAAGAGACACGTTTGCGAATAAATTTTTTCGCTGAATAACATGAACTTATTTATCAACTTTGAAAATCGGTAGAAGTTTCGTACATTAGAAGATCTAAATCATGAAAATGGCAGAATTACATTCGTGTCAAAATATTTATCTCAAACTTGCATTGCATATGTATACACTGATAACAGACACCATACAATATTGTCCTGTAAATATTTGTTTTTGACTTCGTAGATATCAGTAAAAACTGATAGTATTTTATTGCTTACGGTATGCAAAGTTCAGTCAACAGAATATTTTATTATACCTTTTGATTTTTTTCTCTATATTCATCATATCACGATTTTTCTTGAGTTCACAGTAGTCAGTAGAGCTCGGGTAATAACGGGACGTTTCATACGGATGGTTGATTTATGACTTATGACTTTAAGAACGCAACATCTTACGCGCACCTAACGTAACTTAATATTAGCCTAACTGTTATAAAATATGACTCTGTGCTTGTCATGTAATGCCCAGAAGTTAAATCATAAAGAATTATACAATGATTAGAATAAGCTTGTAATTTAATTTTAATGAAATAAGCCATTACTTTTTTCAAACAAGAAGTTCTCTCGAATCGCATGACTAATTACATTCCTGTATTTCTAAACCTATAATTTTGCAAATCGACGGAGTAGCGTGAAGATATAAGATAGACGTATTTAACGCAGCGTGCATTATAACATATGCGATCGTATTCTTGCCGGAACCGCAATTTCCTTCGTTCATTCGCGTCTGCTCGACGTAACATGTACGAACGCGTGTTCGACATACTTTCAAAACGAAAATCCGGATAAAATTGGGGCTCTGATCTTTTGTATCTGGCTGTTCTATAATCCAGGATTAGATTATTCCCTCCAGCGCAACATTCTTCAGATAATCCGAAACATCGAAGTCATTATCATCCTTTTCTTCTTCCAGAAGAAAAGATTGGAAAAACTAAACGGGGATGGAAAACAGTTTCAAAAAGAAGTTTCTGATATGTTCAGGTGCATGCTTGGCATCATCATCGAACTAAAGTTTGTCCACGGACTGCCATCCGGACTGGCATAGAGAGAGAGAGAGAGAGAGAGAGAGAGAGAGAGAGAGAGAGAGAGAGAACTGTTCTCATAGGTTCCGGGCGTTGTTAGATAAAGAGAGAGAGGGGGAAGGAGGGGGAGGGAGGGAGGGGGGAGAGAAAGAGAGGGCGGGAGGGAGAGGAAGGGAGGGAGGGAGAGAGAGGGAGGGGAGAGAGAGAGAGAGAGAGAGAGAGAGAGAGAGCACCAAATTTATTCCACGTCGCTCCATCGATTTCGGATTATATTGCCTTAAGACCTGAATAATATTCATGGGTGCCACGTTATGATTTCAATATTCCCCGAGGGTTTCGCCGAGCGGAGACGAAGTCGAAAAATCACCGCGGCCTTATGCGGTCGGGCGCGATAAACCCCGAGGCTCGGCCGAGAATATAATCGAATCGGCGGCGCCTGTCTGCAGCTTCCTCGATTATCAATGTGTCCTTCATCTTTACATATTCTATCCCTCCGCGTACCTTTGCCATATTGTGAATCCGACCATCATCGGAGGTGTGAATATGAGCATTGTGCGCCACAACACCGCGACAATACACAGTAAAATCGACGATGCGAAATGAATGGGCCACGAAAAAATGCGTCAGCTAGCTTTGTTTCATGGCGCTGGTACATCAAATATATGTGTATGTGGATGAATGTTTGCTCGTTAAATCAACAAGTTTCGGTTCAATTGTTCGTGATTCAAATACAATAATTGTCCGATGGTGCACACCTCTCCTTCGTCACCTCACCAATGCAATACGTTGTTTATTATTCATTTTATATGTAAATTCATACAATCATTTTATTGCAAAATTATTTTTAATCCATTCTGATTGCATCTCGTTGATTATATACGGGCTCCGAAAGATTTCTGCGCTCTTGATGAAGATATCGAATCACGCCACGTTGGAAACAGCGTCTCATTACCGTTGACGCGCAAAAACTATTAAGAAAGGCTCGCTTCAAAGCTCATTGCCGCAATGGTGTAAGAAAGATGGCAGTTGGAAATATACTAGATATTATAAAAACAACGTTGAAATCGTAGCTAACGAGTTGCAGTAAGTTGTAACGAACACGGTAGTGTCGCTAACGATGATGGAGTATGCCAATCATTCTTGCAAAACTAAAAGCCACAATATACCATGCAGTTTTTCAAGTGTATTTTGTAAAGTTTATCCTGTGCTATTAATTACAGAAATTATTAGGATAAAAGAAATGATAATTATTTAGAATTCCAATAATTATTAAAATCCAATAATTATCTTGAATTGTGTTCAAACATAAAAATAATTGTGATGAAAGATTTAAATTTTTATCATTTTATCATTTTATAATGGATATGTTATACTGTGAAATATGTCTGTTTGTGGACAAGTGACATTACAATGATCATATTACGTTTATATAGAACAACAAAATTTATTGTCCGCAATGGATAATGTACAAAGAAAGAGAAAGGGGGAGAGAGAGGAGGGGGAGGGGGGAAGAGAGGGAGGGAGGGAGAGAGAGAGAGAGAGAGAGAGAGAGAGAGAGAGAGAGAGAGAGAAAGAGAGAGAGAGAGAGTATTACATATTTAAAGTCAATTCACTTTTTCCTTGTAAGGCAAGTAAAGACAAGTTATGCTATTTGTGAAAATTTGTTGATGGAAGTATCTCGGTTCACCACGCATCGATTTCACAATTGATGGAGGATACTTTTAGAGTGGCTATAGTGGTATACTTATGATGTAGCCAAAGAGGAACGTTCTTGTTTCGTAAAACATCTTGCTCGCCGTATATCGTCAAGCTAACTTCTTGGCATTATCGTCGAGAGCCCTCTACTTAGAGAGAAACACGAGGAGATACGGCCACTAAAGTCCGTACCCCTCAAAGTTTAGTTCGGATAGGCAAGCTGGTATCTCCAGTGGTAAATAATTAATGGACAAAAGGGTAAAAGCACGTTATCATATCATGATCTCATTGTTCGTCGCATGTATCTATCGTTTGTCTGACCAATTTAAGGTTGATTTTTTTTAGTAAGAAATTCAATTAAATTTCTATATTGAAATGAATAAATTGACATTAAATTATTATATTTCTATAAACTGACGCAGAGATTAAAATATTCAGTTGAAATTAAATGAAGATATTATTTATGATTTAATTCACGAAGGAACTTCTAATAATTTCTGAATAAAAAAAACAATTGATGCTTGAAAATTTTTGTTAAAAGAAAGAAATCTTCTTAGGCGAGAATATATTATAAAGAATCTACAGTATTCGACATGCCTTTCTCTGTTTCATGACTGGAATTTCCTGTTATCTGCGACAGAGCAAGCCGGCTGAAGATTTGGTATCTCGGCATGAGACAAGAAAAGATACGAGAGTAAGCTGAAAGTCTATTGCGCAACGATAAAGCCTTTTCTGATTTTCTTTCCTCGATTCAAGACAAAAGATATCCAACGCTCGTCTCGTACAACTTAGAGTAAACCTCGAGGGAAATTTTAACCTTCCAGGCAGATGTTAAATGCGAAGTTAACTGCGACGGGACGACATTCCGTCCGTCTCTTTTCTCTTCGATTCCCTCTCTTTTTTCTATCCCTGACACTCTCCTATCTCCGTATTGTCGCTCTATCGTAATTCTCTTTCCGCACTTCTACGCCGTACTATTCTGAACAAATGGTGAGACAAAAAAAGACAAGCCAGATCGAGTCAATGCGAAAGGGGCGAGACGAAAAGTACGGCGTCGTTGGTGATGGTGGAAAAGAATTACAAGCGATTCGCCCCGCTGCATTTCGATGAATCTCAAATTATTCTTCGTTCGCGCGTCTGTCGTGGAGACCTCAGTTGCGAAGATAACCGAAGAGGGAATCCCTGAAGAGAAAGAGAAAGGGAGCAGTACATATGTATACATACCCCCTATATTGAAAGACGTCAATCGTAAAAACAATTTCTGCCCTTTGCGAGAGGAGTCGAAGCTTTTCGCCCGACTGATACGAGCGCAAATGCTGTTTTTTTAACTCATCGAATGAACATCGACTGACAGAGAACTACGCTGAAGCTATTTTGATTGCATCGTTAATGTCGATCTACTGGACAAAAAGTTAAATTTTTTCATCTTCATTTTTTGTCCAATCTTGGAATAGATTTCTATTTTTTACAAAATAAAACATCAATGTAACAAAATAATTTTGTGCCGAAATAAAATTGTAAAAAAACATATATTATAACATATAATAAGGTGTAAAACAAGTTTAATTTTGTTTCAGAATAAAATCATAATTTGAAACTTAATTTAAAGAATAGTAGAAAAAAATATTAAAAACAAAGCTTGCAAATATATTGAAAAAATCAAATTAAATGAAAGGAGTTCTATAATATTCTACACACAGCGATGCTTCGGGCTGGGCTGTAAAACTTAAATCGATTTAGTGGCCATGGTCAGCGGTAATGAGTGAAGGAGGAAGCTGCACAAAATCCGTTGGCGGAATATGCAATATCCGATAACGAAATGTATTATGCGCGGTATTTGGGCGTGTCGTGTCGCGTATGACATACACGAAGTATTAGCGGCTAATAAAAAAACCGAGCTAATTTGCATTACTCTTTTGTGACTGCTCGTTCTGCCCTGGCCCGTTGACCCGCAACGCCGGTGGGTAATCCCACCAGACTCGGATAAGCGACGATATTAATGATCGTTGCGTAAAAACCGCCGCGGCAATTCATGCACGCTTCGTGCACGCCGTCGCGGTAGGGTCATATCTGGCAACATTATTTAGCCTCGTGCTCTCGGTACGAACTAATCAGCTTTATATTGTGTATACGAAACATTGGAGGGAAATCCTGTGTATTATTCATAAACATACATCAACGAGATACTCGCGTACGGCGGCGTTTTATAACGCAAATTGTATGCGCGATCGAGCAAGGAATCTCGGAGAATATTTTTTATGACAGCTGTTCGTATGTCGTTTAATACAACAATGATATATCAGAACAATTATACATAAGAATAACAATTATACATACAGAATAATTATACATAAAAATCTTTATAATGTAAATTACACGCACCAAAGAGTTTTTTTAAACATTTATTAAGAGGAAACGAAGTGATATTTATATCTAATGAATTTTTACGTTTAATTACCTCGCAATTACTTTGATCTAGATTATTGAATGATTAATGCAGGTTATTACACTATTAATAGTAACACCATTAATAATAACATTTATCCATTGAGAGATAGAGAGAGAGAGAGAAAGAGAGAGAGAAAGAGAGAGAGAGCTTCGTAATACCTTGATTGCGATGTAAATTACCAGTGAATGTGATTTTCATAATGCCAAATGCTAATGACACATAATTCTATACAATTTCCACATGAAAATCGCCTATGTTTACCATATTTCATTTCATTTATCGTATAACGAGAAAATGCTTAAACAGATATTATAGATTTATTTATTCTTCATGATTAAAATTAGAGTGAGAGACTGATGTCTGTCTAATGAAAGATAAGAGCTTAATACGACGAAGGAACAGGGGGGAAAAGCAAGTGGACAGATAGGTAACTACTCCAAGAGGGTGAGAGGATTTCGGCAAGCATTCGGCAAGCATAGGTAGTTGCCGAGGCGAATCTCGGTCTGCCACCCTGTACCCTGCCTCCGTTTACTATCACTTGAAGATATACGTCGCCTACGCAATCCCGTGATGCATTGCACGTTCAGCCGCGACTTCAAGGCGAGACGTCGTCCTCTCCACAATTCGAAATTCTCTCTCTCTCTCTCTCTCTCTCTCTCTCTCTCTCTTTCGTCGCTGTTCCTCGTCTTCACCCTTATGATCGCCTCTCTCCATTCACCATCCTGGTTCCCTCCGGCCTCTCACTTTCTCGACAAATGGCCACAATTACATACATGTGCCAATACATAACCCACACTGCCAACCATGTCTCCCCCCCCCCCCCCCACCCTTCTTCCACAAAGGGCACCCCCACAAACCCCTCCCTTTTCTCTCCCGCACTTTCATCAGAACAAGCCATTTCATCAATAAATCAACCACCACCCCAACAAACCCTTGATACCTCCCCCCTCCCTCCCCCCTCGGCAAAAAAAGACAACAATTAGAACATGGAAATGCCGGTCGTTCTTGCAACCTGCCCCTTTCCATATTTGTTT
>Ga0157364_1000576_pt1 | contig 26254 bp, 22 predicted proteins | sample AttsexASBM2_FD_111476 | JGI IMG/M metagenome (GOLD analysis project Ga0157364, IMG submission 111476) | Fungus gardens microbial communities from leaf cutter ant in Ribeirão Preto, State of São Paulo, Brazil - Atta sexdens ASBM2 | ecosystem: Host-associated > Fungi > Mycelium > Unclassified ... | reverse complement strand
TTTTTTTTTTTTTGAGATCTTCAGAGACTGGATCGTTCTTGTACTGTTCCTTATTATTTATAAGTAATTTGGGACATTTATTTCGTGTATTTTTATGTTCATAATGTTTTAATAATGTTTTTAACAATGTCCTTAATAATGTCTTTTTCTATTCTTTCTTTTAATTTTCTTTTTTAAATTTTAAAAAACTTTTTCGTTAGGGATTTCTGGAGTCTTCTGATTTTGTTGAATACATATTTAAAAGTTTTTTAAATTATTATTGCAAATAAATCATTATTGTAACATGAATATTAAATTATTTTATAAATGATAAGTAAATGTTTTATAAAATTATTATTATAAATGAATAACAAATTATATTCATTAACAAATATTAAATTAATGATGAATAAATGTTGAATAAATGTAATATTATTACGTTTAATATTATTGCTACAAGTAGATGATTAAAGTGACATAAATGTTAAATGACATTAACGTTAAATAAATTTTTTTTTAATTTCGTATCACGAATAAATAACAAATGTAAAATAAATATTTAATTAATGTTTAATAAATATGTTTTCTACAATAAAGTGCACAAAATATATAATTTATAAGAAATGAATATTTAAAAAATAATTTCAAAACATTGTCTGCTGATTGAAAGCTAGTCATCCACTAAATCTTCTTTTAAAATTTTTCTTTTCACTAAATTTGTTCGTGACTTGGATTTTCTATTCGTGGCAGGTGGTGGTGATATACTATTGTCGTCTTCATCATCACTCCAAATCAAATTAATTTTAGGTATCTTTAAAGCTGTTGTGTTCTTTTTACGTCGAACTGAAACAGGTTTTTTGGCACGATACTTCGGAGCGCATGGTGTAACACAAACGCTTGGATCAATTGGAGTTTTTGCATGATCACTTATATCAATTTCATGTGGCTGCGGAACCGTAAACTCTGCAACAAAGATTTTATCATATAAATACAAATGAAAAAATTTCACCCGAAATTTATTCTAACAAAGACATATGGACATATGGACTATATGGACAATTCCTGAAAAAATTGGACAAGAAATTTTTTCATTAAATTCATTAAATTTTTTCACATGGAAATTTTTATAAAACTGAGCACCCGCTCTACTTTGAAGTTATTAATAATGAAAAATTTCTTAGAGGGAGATAAGTTCACACATTATTTAAAATGGTATATATCACGTAACAAAAGTTTCAAATAGTTAAAAAAATACGAGGTAAATTCTTGTCCTATTTTCTCATGAATTGCTTATATGTTAAAAAGTACATACTTAAGTCTGAAGAGTCCAATACCGGCTGGAATTCATTGTCAAGTATTAATTCCTTAGCCGTTATATAGATAGGATGTCCCTGTAATTTATATTTGTAGCATATATTGATAGCTAAATTGGCAATATCGAATACATCCTCTTGTCTCGACGTTATTTTTGCTTTCAGAAAATAACAGAAATCAATCAATAGTTGTATATAATCAGTTATATAACGAGTCTGCCAAGAGAATCGCTTTATATCAATTTCATCACAAGGCCAGTTTTTGAGTAGAACTGATTTTTCTTCTTTGAATAGTTTTTGCCTTAATTGAAAAGCGCCATGGAAATGATCGAGTGCTGCCATGGTATGATTCTGCAAAGCATATAACTGCGCTCTGATATAAGTGGTAGCAAATACCAAGTATTGATACGAAACGTTACTACATTTGTAGCAATCGCAATTCATATGCGATGTGAATTTTGGCGGATCAAATACTTTCTTGCCGAGCACTGGGGAAGCGTCATACTGAGGCGTATCTCTGACAGGATCTACAATCTTCGTGGGAGTCACTGGAAGTTGCACGAATGATGTTTCAACGAGTTTAGACTCCATCGATAATTGAAACGTCTCGATGTTCAACATGTGTTCAAGTCCTTGTAACTTTACTTCGCAATCCTCCAGTTGTAAACGTGACAAATCGATGTAACATAGCGATTTCAATAGTTCGGCAGTGCGTAACATCGCATTTAAGCTCTGTGCCGACTTTAAGAGTAGTACTAAATCCGGACAAATACCACGAAAAGATAATAGACTATTTATCCTTACGGACAAATTAACTGTCATAGTGAAAAGTGTATCGTAACTAAAAAGATACGTTGATCGATTTATCCCTGAAAAAGATCGATTTATAAATAGTTGAGTAATTTTATATTTATACAATTTGACGAAGCTTTATATTAGAATTATATAGAATAAAAATGTAAATAGTTTCATTAATTATAATTACATTTTTTCGACAACAAATCTTGATTTAAGGTTCTTACTGCCAATAAACTTTCCACAATATATGAACCATAATTCTCATGCTGCATATTATCTATATAAAAATGGCTATTGCGTATGATGACATCTAAACTTAATAAATACACAGTTCTATTAGCAAGAAATGAAATTCCTGAAAGACTCCTAGCTTCGATAAGTAATTGCTTAGCATCATCATACTAAAAATAAAAACAACAGAACATTTTGTATACATATTATATATTATTATATATATTTGTATTTTAAGCTATTGAAAGATAAATTATGCTAAATTCCTCTTACCTTTCCACATTCAAAATAGAGATCTGCTAAACTTATCCAAAAGATAGCAATGGAGCCAATTACATTTTCGTCCTTAGAATTTCTATAATTTATGATATGTTCCTTAGCAATAGTGATCCAATCGTAATTGACTTGTCTTAATGATATACAACGACTTGTAACTGTAATAGGATTCATATTAGCTCATTCGTAAAACATTTTTTTTCTTAATTATGATAAATAGCTCAACATACTATAAATAGTTGTATAATCATTCATTTCTGATGCTAACTTATATGCCAAAGTCCATACTTCAGCTTCACAATGTTCATACCGATATAATCGGGCATATTCACCAGCTGTTATCAGCATGCGAAGTATAAGATCAGGTTCCCAATTCTTGACAATTTTTTTCTGTAAAAAATGACATATTATTGAATTATTGAACTGCAAAGTTTCTAATAACAGTTAAACGCAATAAATTGTTAATAACTTACAAAATGGCACTTAAATAGTTGCTTCCACTTTTGTACACATTTTTGTAGACACAACATAAGATTGGTATCTTTTTTAACGTTTATCATAGTATAAGCAGGCACTACATTTGGAGAATTGGTTTCGGCTAATTCTCGTAACTTGGGAGCACATAAAGCAAATTTTGTACTTTCCATTTCCATCCGAGTTTGCTTATTCATTATATGCAACTCCTCCACAAACATAAAAAGGCTTAAGTTAGCTTCCAAGCACAGAATGGCCACAGAATTTGACTTATCTTGCTTCAAATCACATATAGCTTGCTCATGATATTTCAGAATAGAACTGTCATGTGATGTGAAACCTAAGAAATAATATCCTAATAATTGCACTGTGTGTGCATATTGATTACTTGGCTGCAGCTTTCTAAGTTTTTCTAGAACTGCTGCCACACCATTTGTAAATGTGATCTGTTCCTCTAGCAAATTTTTTACTTCATTTAAACACAATTCAGTACAGTCATACTTAGAAATATCGAGTGAAAATCCCAATTCATTCTTTATCTTGTCTTTATCATTTGTTAAGCAGTCTAGCATAGTTAAATTTGCAATTTCTTCAGAAGCATTTTTCTTAATATTTATCCATGTACGAAAAGCTTTTGTATTCGATTGATTATAAGTTAACAAAGCATTCAATGCACATACTGTCATGGCTTTCCTATACATATTATTATTGTAATATATAACACTTAATCTGTGTAATGCAAAAGAAAGAATATTTTCATAGTTTTGGGAATTCTCAGAATATATAGAATTTGATTCAATTAATTCAAGTTGAAAAATGGAAGTACATAAAAAGGAGAACAAATGTACACTTTCTTCATACATATGTTCAGATAGTACACCTATATTATAAATTAAATTACGACAAGTATTCCATGATTGTATCCAACGCTTACATTCGGTTTCTTTCATTTCACGAATAATCGATTCGACGTTCTGTTTCAAGATTTTTCTGCTAAGAGCACATACATCGGCCGGCAAAGTTTTAACAGAAAATTTACATAATAAACTAATACATCTACATTTCATCACTATAGCATTGTATAAATCCCTCTTAACTGTGCACAATTTGTCCTGGCACCATTTGCATTTGATTGACACTTGCTTAACATAAAATTCATCTACATGTATTTGTACAAATAAATTCATTAATTCTAGCAAGATGCCAGTATCAAGTAAGTTCTTGAGCATGTGTTTATCAGTTTCTACACATTTTTCCCAGTACGTAAACATTGATTCAACTATCTCTGCAATACAGAGTGCATTCCATTTAAGACTTTCATATCCATATTTTTGCATAATATTCAAATTACAATAAATAATATTTTGTACATTTTTGGCATTATCCTTGACAAGATTTTTTATTGGCATTAAAAGATTCATACACAAACTTCGAAATTGCTGAAAAGATTGATAGCATTCCTCGTCTTCTGCCACAGGAGTCTCGAAATAACTAGATAATTCATCTAATGTTGCTACTACAGATTCAATATGAGTTGTATTAATAGTCTTACATATTACATGACACATGATATGAACTATATAACGATATATTAAGTATTTCTCATCCTTGTCTAAATACAATTGCAATCCTGACAAGTATTCCAATATATATTTACAAAAGTCATCAAAATATTTTGTGTCCTTATCAATTGCTGCTATTCTGTCCAAGTATATACTTATCTCCATAATTAAATGTTTCGTATAATTTTTATATGCTATCTGTATCATTTCCATTTCATACTTCAGGACATTTTTTAACTTACTATAATTCTCTGTGTTTAATGACTCATTTGTAAGAGTAATATATACATTGTTAACTAAAACACGCCATAAGGATAATACTTTTATCACAAGATTCATGGTGTTGTTTTGGGGATTATACAAATTGCCCGGTTTCAAGTAACAACAGATCTCTGCCGCGTCCTCGTATAAATTAAAAGAAATTAAACACTGAACAATTTTAAATACAGCTTTGACAAAGTTGTTGTCATCAGGTACTTTGATCAGCAACGAACAAAGTAATTTAGCTAATACAGCAATACTCTTTCCAGTCTCACAGTTTTGTTTATTACATTTATTATATTTATCTGCCATGCAACATAAGCGTAGTAATAATTTAAATAAACCGTCATTGAGTTTATTATTGGATTGTACACGGATAGTCATCTGAAAGATATTAATAGAAAATTGTATTCACAAATGTAAGGCTAATATTTCAAATAAAAAAGAGCATATACCTGAATATCCTCCGACACATCTTGCAATTTCCCCAACTGTATCAATTCCGTCCATTTCTCAATTTTTGCCTGCATCTCGTCTATCCTTCGAAAAGTAACAATCTTATGCAGTCTTATGTAGTCAGTCTTTCATGATGTAAGCGCTGCAATTCCCACACTTCTGACTTGTTATCGTACAAACTGAAAAGACCGTTTCGCCAGGCGACGATTTAAAATTATGACGTGTGCAAACGTAAGCATAGTGTCCTTTTCGCGCGTCTTTTATAGTACCGCATATCCTTTTTCAGATATAATGACATCAGTAGTTATGAAACTGGCCAATCACTGCCATTCCATTCTTCAAAAGAATGCTATGATTGGCCAATTTCACAACTATAGACTGTTGTCAATTTAAAGGCCGACATTTATTGAAGACGAGACTAATATCACGAGTTATGATTGGTTAACGATAGCAAAAGCATGCTCATTGCCGATGAAAACGCCACATATTGATGAAAACGCCACATAAGAAGAGGAAGAAGGAGAAACTAAAAAGTGGAAGAAGGGCATGTAATGATCAGCGTGCTGTCTCTTTCAGTTAACCTTTGTTAACGTTGGTTAACCGAGTGATTGAATGTAGTTTTATTATAATTACGAGAAATTTGTCAAAAATGGTTTCGAGAACGACATCGAGAAGGATTCCCGAGGTGGAATCGTGCATTGACTATGTGCAATGCGATGGACTGGTGGTGATGAAGATGGTGAAACACTGCCATGAGGAATCCTCTGGCAACATGGAAGTCGCCCAGGGCGCTCTTCTCGGCTTGGTTGTGCAAAATCGTTTGGAAATCACCAACTGTTTTCCGTTTCCCAAGAATGATGAGATCATGGATGAGGAGGAATATCAACTCGCCATGATGCGGAGATTGAGATGGTATGTGTCAGTGGGTGTTCAGAAATAGCCTAGCTGTGTCTTAGAATTATTGCTAAGATATTAGATGTAATAAAAAGAAATCCATTATTTTTGCATGAAATTGAATGAAATTGAAAAATAATGGATTTCTTTTTACTACACCTAATATTATTTTAATGATTCATAGGGTAAATGTTGATCACTTCCACGTCGGTTGGTATCAAAGTGCAGACGTCGGCAACTTTTTGAATCTATCTCTGCTGGAGTCACAGTATCACTATCAAACTTCTATCGAGGAATCAGTTGTTCTTATATATGACACAGCAAAATCTGCCAGAGGTTTCTTGACCCTTAAAGCATATCGACTCACTCCACAAGCGATACAGATGTACAAGGAAAATGAGTTTACTCCTGAAGCTCTGCGCACTTTAAAGATTGGATACGAAAGTCTCTTTGTTGAAATCCCAGTGGTCATAAAGAACAGTAATCTAACAAATATCATGATGTCGGAATTGGATGAAATGATTCCTGAGGAACAGGGTACGAAGTATCTGGATCTTGGAACAGCCACAGTATTAGAGAACCAGTTGAGATGCTTAATGGATCGAGTGGATGAATTGAATCAGGAAGCGATGAAGTTTAATAGATACCAACAATTGGTGGTTCGACAGCAGCAAGATAAGAATAGGCTCTTGGCCAAGAGAGCTCAAGAAAATGCTGCCAGGGCTGCAAAAGACGAACCACCGCTACCCGATGATGATATCAATAAGTTGATGAGACCTCTCCCAGTTCCACCAAGATTAAATCCAATGATTGTTGCTGGACAAATTAATACATATAGTGAACATATTTCGCAATTCTGTGCTCAAAGCTTAGCAAAATTGTATATCACTCAAAGTTTACAAAACGCAAAGGAGGCAAAGTCTTCCCATTGATAAGATTAATGTATTACAATTACTTATAAAATATTCAAAGAAATGACTACAGAATTAAATAAAAGGAACATACGATTTTCCAAGAAATTTTCATTTGTTTAATTATTTTTATATTTATTTAAATTAAATATTTATTAAAATGTTATAATACATACATTAAAAAATTAATAATTATAACAATAAAATATTATAATATACTGTACAATATCTTTGATAATATTTAATAATTGGCTAAATTAATGTAATTAATAATTTAAAAGTTATTCACTTTTGTTATCATCTTATACAATCCTTTGAAATATTCAGCTGCCAAATCTTTGGTAGAATATCTCCACATCTTCCTTCTACTTTTAAATTTATACATTTATCAGCTCTAGTCTCGCCAATATTTACTATTGCTATTGGTTTCTTGGCATCAATCGCTTGTAATACAATTCTATATGCGGAGAATGTACTAAGAGTTGTTCCTAGAACTAGCAAAGCATCTAGATTCTCTACATTATTTTTCACATTTTGTACTTTCTCATGTAGTACATTGTCTCCAAAGAATACAATATCTGGTTTCAAAATGCCACCACAGTTATCACAAGCAGGAACATTGAAGCCTTCCACTTGTGCCTATCAAATGTATGTATGTATTTTATTAAAAATAATAACATTTAAAACATCGCAAGTATAAATGTACATATATACAAATATGACTTGTATATACTTGTGTTAATTCTACGTCACCATCAGGTCTAATCATCTGAGAGGTTGCGATCATAGAAGGATTGAGTTTTTGAAATACTCTTTGAAGTTCATGTCTGCTTATTTTATGATCGCAATTCAGACACATTACTCTGACTGCTGTTCCATGCAGCTCAATCACCTTCTTACTACCTGCCTTTAAATGTAAATTATCTACATTCTGTGTAACGATACATCCCACCTTTCCAACATATTCTAAATGTTTCAATATCTCGTGTGTAATGTTTGGTTTAAGAGAGGAAAACCTATAAACATAAGCTGATAAGAGATGTTGATACATCTCTATTAATTTTTTAAAATAATATGAAATCTAATGTGGGTTTGAATTACAAAAAGATAAAGACCTTGGCCATCCGATATAATTTCTGGCCCAATATCGTCTTCTGATTGCTTCGCTGTCACAAAATTCCTTATAAAGAACTGGTTTGTGATTACTTCGGGCATAAAGACCGACCTCGGCTGATCTGTAATCGGGGATACCACTTTCCGTGGATATTCCTGCTCCGGTTAATACGCATAGATGATGATATCTATCAACAAATTCTTTTAATCTCATCACATCCTCTGTTGACACTGGATAACATTTGGGAACGAACGTGAGGTTCGAGACTGCAATATGATAAACATCTTAACACAATTATAATTTAAAACGTTTGAAATAGCTTTTATCCCTTTAAACAGACATAACCAACTCAGCATATACTTACAATAAAATTGTGATGAAACATTTGTAAAAAGTTTCGCATTATGACAAGTATATCTCGTAATCATAACAAAAAATTTGTAATTTATCGTTTTGTCATAAATATAAAACATGCAAATTAACACGTGCGTTGTATGACTTTTAAATATTATGTTCTCTATATGAAAAATCATTGAAATGTCATTGGTTCAGAGACTATAGCAATTCTCAATTGGCAGTAATCAATCGCATGGAGGCGCGCACCAATCACAAGCGACTATTTCTTAATTGTGTGTTTATAAATTTTCTTTACATTTTCTCTCTCAATGAAAACACATTTTAGCATTTTGATATGAATACAGGTTCGCTTGAATTTTATAGCGAATTTATTTGAATTACGTTGGATTTTATTTCGCTGAAAGCGAAATATGAAAAACACTAAACAACCGTCTTGCCGTTTTTAAATCTACAATTGGTTACGTTGAGTAAAATATTTATTTTGTAACAGTCGAAAATTTTTTTCACTGAAATAAAGTTCCGTTTTATACATAATGCGCAAATCATTTTATTCCTTTTTAATATTTGGTGAACAAGGATAAAATTACACATCACGCACATCAAATGTAAAATGGAACTTTTATTCCAGTTCATTGCATTCTGAATGCACCCAGTGAATTCAATAGTTGAACGAGCGCTCGCTATTATTGGTATATTCTTTTAGATCATCCAATCAGCATTTTAGATCTAAAAAAATATATTAACAGCAGCAAGCGCTCACTCAACTATTGAGCTTCCTAACGAGTAACGGCTGAATTTAGTCATTGTGAACAGGCTTTAATCGTCGAGGAATTCTAGTGGCCCGTCCGGCTGGGTTCGAACGTCGAACCTTCATCGATGACAGCGCTTTCCTCATATCATTCGTCCCTTTTCATCGTGTTTTTGGAACTTGTGTTGCAAATTCCATCTCCCTGTTTCCGATCCCCCTCGGTGAGAAACGTTCGGCTAGACATTGCGTGGGATCGCGGAGGCAGGAAGGCAGACAAGGCAAGGCGAGGCGAGGCGAAGCAAGGAAGAGCGAAGAGCCAGGCGATCGGTCGGGCTCGGAAGAAACAGCGGCGGCAGAAGTGGGGATCGCGCAGCCATTTTCTATTTTTGCATAGCACCGCGAGTGAGAAACCAGTGCGTGCGCGCGCGTGTGTGTACACGAGCCGTTTATTTTGTTGTGTGTGATATACGGAGATCGATGGACTGACGGTGATCGGCGGCGAGCTGCTGCACTTATACGGGCCGTGTTGTGACATGTTGATGATCGTTGGGCGACACGCGACGAAAAGATCCTGCGATCGTGCCATTCACAGAATCGTCAGGGCCCATTCGTTTGCGCAGTTTCGCGTGTAAACTCTCACTCGTGCTCTCTCTCTCTCTCTCTCTCTCTCTCTCTCTCTCTCCTCCCTCCCGTACAATCTCCTTTATCCCAATAAACATACTTTTTGCTCTCTCTTTTCTCCCTCCTCTCCCCCTTTCCCTTTTTTCTCTCCTTCTCTTTCTCTCTTTCTCCTGTCCACTAATCGTTCATCTCGCTGTCGACACGGTCGCAAGAAGAAGGACACATCGTCCCGTCGAAATTTCGTCGATCGCTCTTCAAGTCACGACTCGTAGAAAGGGAAAACCAGTCTGTGATACTAAGCAGTACTAAGCAATATATATTATACACATATATATATATTTAGAGGTGTAAACTAGTAAGTGTAAAAAAGTGCGCTCGCGCGCGCCCCCGTGTGTACGTGTGCGTGCGTATGAGTATGTGCGTGTAGACGTGCGAGCTTAGAGCGATCGCGCGCGTCTCGTGCGCGCGCGCGCGAAAGAGTGTGTGTGCTGTGTGTGTGTGCGCGTGTATTTGCACGCGCGCTCGCGCGCACATTTTTGCGTGTGTGTGTGTGTGTGTGTGTGTGTGTGTGTGTCGGGTGTGTTACGTGCCACCGCTCTGTATGGTGTATGGTGTACGAGAGACATAGATAGAGATCGCATCTCGGAAAAGATAGCGAATCACAGGGGACGGGAACGCCGGTATCCGCGCAGGACACCCCATCCTACCCCTCTGGCGATCGACGAAAAGCCGACGCGATCAACAGCGCGATGTCCGTCGAATCTGTGACAAGTGACAAACAGCAGCCACCGCCGACGGCGACGACCACCACGACGACGACGACGACAACAACGGCGACAACGGCGTCGACGACGACGACGACGGTCACGGCGGCTGCAACGGCCACGAAGAAGGAAGAGGGTACGAGTCGATTGATCGACAATTTTATTTTCTTTTTCCGTTCCTCGTTTCGGAGACAGTGCTGGAAATCTAAGGGTATATGACAGATAACCTCGCGGGTTCGCTCGTTTATGATAAGTTTATTCTCTTTTTTTTTTTCTGATTTTACCAATGTACAGCTACATTCTAAAACGTCCTCTACGAAGAAATATATAATACATGTAGTACTTGTTCTTTTTAGTTGAACTTTTTACACAGTTCACCTTTTCCTTTTTTTTCTTTTCTTGTTGGAGAGAAAAAAGGAAAGATGAATTGTGCGCAAGAAATTCAGCTAAAAAGAGCAGATCCTATATCTAATAAGATTTTTACTTGAAGAGAACGTTTTGGAATGTAGCTAGATTAACTATAATCTTGGTTTAACTTTTTATCTTGTTCTAAAAATTAGAAAAGGATAGAGCAAATTAAATCAGATTAAAGTTAATCTATATTGATAGAAATGAACGTCTCTCTCTCTCTCTCTCTCTCTCTTTCTCCTTCGTCAATCAGTCAATTAGTCTGTTTTCTGTTCCTGTACTAGGCTGCACTAGAATTCTTTTTTTCGTTTTCGACAAATATCAAAAATATATCTATCTCATTTTAAGTTCCAAAAGTATACACTAGTTTAGCCACAGAAAACAAATCTAATCTTTTATTACACTTATTAAACGTTACATTCTTTATGCTGAAAACAGAGAAAAAAAAGAAAATTCAAACGCGGAAACGCAATAAAAGTATGAATCCACTGTTGATTCTTGTGAGGAGAAATTGACATGAATTTGAAGGAACACATATTTTGATGCTCCTATGTTTGCTTGCTGAAATATCACAGAAGATTAAAGTACTTACTTTAATGTACAAAAGGATCTATTTTCAATCCACTTAATTCCTTTTAGGAAATAGTCAATACAAATGTCGTTCTATTTTTGTTATTCATTGAACAACAAAGAAAGATAGAACAACGTTTATGTCGACTGTGTTTCTCCTAAAAGGAAAGTAGTCCATGTAAATACAAAATAATCTATGGATCTATTACTGTATGCAAGTTAAAACTAAACTAACAAGTCTCAACTTGTTTTATCACTTTTTACTAATCTCTTTATTTTTTTTTATCGTTTGTCATCTTTTAATTTATTTTTGAGATATATAAATGGGAATTGTCTTTCTTTGCCTTCACGTTATTAACATGTTTATCATTTAGGACTTGTGGCATCAATATTGGCTTTTTCATCATGTCTGTTCTTTTTTTTCATAATCTTTCGAATCTATTCATCCATACACAGCAAACAATTTTCCAAATATTTATACTGAATTGACAAAATTCTTCAAAATATCTACCACATAAAAGAAGATGTATATAAATTTCTAGATTGAACAAAGAATAATTTCTTACATGTATCTTATATTTTTTTACATATTCTAATATCTAATAACACGCATTATTCTGAGATCTGATTATATTGTGTATATTTGTGCGAATTTGTGTGTATTTTTTGTTATAAGATAATCATAATTTCTGGAAATTTTCCTAGACAAGAATCAGTTACATTTAAATGATTTTGTCCGTGGCCAATCAAATGCTTACTTATCTGAAATCGTCTCAGGAAAGCTTTGATTGGTTTGTAAGAGAGGTATCTTGTCTGAAGACGATTTGAATCAATCAGTCTGCACTGTACTCTGCTTACACGACGGTTTACATATATTGCTTCTGTATCAAGTTGTGCGAGTGTTATACAGGCAGTGAACACATAGAAAACTGTTAACATCTAATATATAATTATTTTGATAACAGAAATATGCGATTCTAAAGTTTGGTATATTCAAAAAGTCGGATATTTAACATTTTTTTCTCTTTACCAAGAAACACGAGAAAGACAGGAATTTATTTTTCTCAACTGCTTTGCTTCAAAGGATAAGACGAGTGTACTTAAAATCGTTTCGCCGATTTCAAGGCCAAGAAAAAAAGTGAAAGAGATTTTTGATTTTTTTATTAGATCTCGCTGGAGTTTTTTTTTATTGATTCTTAAAGAATAGAAATTTTAGAGATAAAGCGTTTGTGTGTGGAATAATATCATTTTCTGACTTACGGAGCGACGTATTTCGTGACGGAACTTTATCCTGGGAATTTATTGACCCTCGTTTGCCCTTCACCTGTTTGTTTACATTGCTGAGAACGGTTGTTGCGCGAGGAAACATCACGAACGGTTAGATAGGGCAGAACGGCCGAACAGATAAAGGCTTTCTCGCAGTCGGCTTATTCGAGGCAAGACAAACGATATTACAATGAGATTCGTCGCTGTTGAACGATTTATCGGCTCGAATTGGTATCGCCGACCGCGGAAACGACCGTTAGTCGGCCCGACTGGGTCTCCTTTTTTGGATATCCTGGTTATGCAAACTAGATCCTGCCGTTGGTTTCGAAAAAACAAATCCGTCAATCCTCTAAAGCGAGTGACCTTCCGTAAGTACGATCGCGTTACGCCAGTCTTTTTGATCGCATTTATAAGAATGCACTGTTGGAATCTTGGATTCCAGATTGTCACTGTTACATTTTAATGAGATTTGATCACTCAACGAAGCTGTCTGAGCCATATTTGTCTCATTACATATTACAATTACTTTATATTATTATTATTTTTTTATTTTATAGGAGATGAAGCCATTATATCGATGTCGGTGGCTGGTGAAGTGACCGACACTTCAATCGTGGAAGTAGGTCGTTCTAGACCACAGTTTCAATATTCTCGGGTAAATATTGTTTTGAAATTGTTGGAATTTCTCAAAATAATATGCCGAGTTTTGCTCCTTGCGATATACAAGGTAAATGTTAATGGTTGAATCAGATTTTTATCATGGAAGATGAATTATCGACTGCAAAGAGTGTAACATCTGTGGCACAACGATGCTTGATTGCTTGCGTTTTAATAAATTACTGGAAGTGCATCACACAGAATACAGAATTTCTAGTAATTTACCAATAAGCAATTTAACAAGAAAGCAAGCATCATGTGCTGTTGGCTTAAGAGACCGTGCTACTATTCTACTATTAATATTCACCCTGTATGTGCGCGAGCGCGCGTGTGTGTGTATGCGTGTATATATATATATGTACACACACACACACACACATGTATATACATACACATATATATATTTTATTTATTTTTTATTTTTTTTTTCCAGGAGGATCTAATGCTGATAAAAAATTTGCGATTATCTAGACGTAGGCCTACATTTCTAGATATCGCTTATAACAAGTAAGTTTGAAGATTTAAGATCTCTCGAATTATCGATATATCGATATTTGTCTCGTTAATCATCAATACTTTGTTCCTTTTGCAGCTCAAGAGGTGTTTGGGATCCCGAACGTTGGCATTCGGATAGAAAGCGTAGCGATACACCTCCGAAAGAAGAAAGGACTGGACGTGGTGATCAAATCACTGAGAATCATAGTAAGCGACGTAATAATGGCGATCCACGAGACCGAATACGTAAAGAGCAAGACGGCATTGTTTTGAGTCCCCAACGGAGAAGTTTTAATTCGGGATGTTTTGTTAACGTGAATCAGCCACCAAACCGACGTCCAGAGAGCCCGATTGGCAAAACAGAAGTACGCAGTCATTTCGCAATTTCCTTTTTTTTCCCGAGACATGCGTTTCTATCTATCTTCAGTTACATCGCTTTGTATTCTGTTTATAAACATAATTATGAAATATTTTACAGGTCAGCCATCGTGAACCTGTTCGTCGAATCGGTAGCGGCAGAATTTTAACACGGGATATATGGGACTTTAGAGCGGAAAACGAAAAGATCGATTCTGAACGTGCAGATTATGGTTTTAGATCAGGCACGGCTGCTGGTGGCTCTTTGCGTGATCGTGATAATAGAGATAATCGTGACGGGAAGGAACGAGATAGAGATCGTGACATGCGAGAAAGGGAACGTGATCGCGACAATCTGCGTGAGCGAGACGAGAGGTTTGAGCGGAGATCATTCGGCCGAGATTATGGAGATCGTAGCGAGAGAGAACGCGATCGTGGCGATAGAGGAGTAGACCGAAATGAACGGAATAATCATCAAATGGAACGTGATAAGGATCGCGGACGCGAAAAGAGATACAGCAATGATCGTCGACGGACTTATAGTGACAATCGCGATTCAGACGAACCAGAATGGTTTAGTTCGGGACCTACATCGCAACATGATACAATCGAGCTCAGAGGCTTTGAAGATATTCCGGAGGAAAAGGTAGTGAGCAGTAGTAATACCAAGAGTAAGAAACAAACTGCCGCGCAAAAGAAACGGGGCAAGAGGAATGCCACAGAGAAAGAAGACAAATCGAATGAGAATTCAGTGGGCCCTAAAGGACGCAGCACTCCAACTGTCATGGATCAGCCTATAAATGCTGTACCGGCGCCACATTCTCCAATTTCTGAACAAACTGAACAATCTATTACTCAGAACAAAGAGAATGACATCAGTGAGAGTACCGAGCCGACTTCTGAATCAGGTGAGAATTCTGGTGCAAATCAGAATCAAGAGGACTCGCATCCAGATTTTAATCTGGATGAGTTTCTGAAATCTGATACGTTCCCTGGCGTCTCTGGATTATTGACGGTGAGTCATATAATATTTGTACTTCAAACATTTGAAATCATTTTACTTCTTTATGTTAAATAATTATTTCTTTCTTTTTATTTAGAATGGAGTTGGGTCGAATAGTGGTACTGGTTCGCGATTCAGCCAATGGTTTAAAAGAGAAAGTCCAGTTCAGCAGGCGGATAGTCGTAGAGCTTCCATACAAGATGAGTTGCTGAACAATTTATTGAACGACATCACTGAGCCAAATATTCAAATACCATCGGTGACGGAATCGAATACTTACTTCGCACCAATTTCTCCAGCCAACACGACCAATAATGCTAACACGACCTCAAATGGCGTCAAGTTACTCGAAATGTTACATCGCGGTAATAAGCCGAATCAAAATGGACAGGGTGACGCGAGTAATACGGCTATACCTATGATGAAAAATTGTTCTATCAAAGATTTGGGTAAGATAGATGTCATTTGAATATTGTTGTCGAATAAACAGGTTGTAGTCATACATAATAGGTATAAATTTTTTTCTAGAAGTTGGTGGTAAAGTTGTGCATAGTTTGGAAGAATTGGAAGCACGTATGCGGGGTGGTGCTCCTCCACCTACAACTTCGACTGATGCACCCCGTGTAAATAAGACTGAAGATCTCTCTGCTTTTAAGAAACTGGTAAGTCGATATGTGATAATTTAATTTTATTCAAAATGCATTAAAACAATTTTTTTTAGCTTGCTCAAGTGACTGGAGGACAAGCTGTGCCTGCAGCTAACGGACCTATCACTCAAAAACAACCTGTAACGTTAATGCAAGTAAGTTACATTTTTTTGCTATGTTAATTAACGCATATAATTTGCATCTCTTTCTTTCTTTGTTTTTCAGTTACTTAATTCGCAACTGAAAACCCAACAGTCGATGCCACATCAGCAGCCCCCCGCTGAACCAATTCATACTACAACATTTAATCACGTTGGTCCTCTTGGCCCTACTCAACATCCTCATCAAGTTCAGATGCAACATGAGAATTTAATGAAAGTCTTACAAATACAGGTATGACATACATCATTCTTTGTTTGGTGATTAATGCAATGAATTTTGACAAATGAATATTAACAGCAACAACAACAACAGCAGCAACAACAACAACAGCAGCAGCAGCAGCAGCAACAGCAACAAAAGCAGCAACAACGACATTCTGATATGCTATCAATGATGATGGGCAATCAACGGATGTTAGGTGTCAGTCCAGTGCCGGCGGAGATGCAAATGATGATAAATAATGTCCCGTCGAGCCAAGAACTTTTGCAACGACCGGAAGCTCAAGCAATCATTCAAGGTTTACAACAAGGAGAGATCACTAGGCAACATCTAATACAACAGTTGCAAGTCAGTTATTTATGATAATCTGTATAATCAACATTTATTTATTATGGTTATAGTAAAATCTTTAATTATATGAATTTGATAGAATCCTGCAATGCAACATCGCCATCGAGAAGTGCTGGTGAACATTTTAAAAATGTATGGTGGCACCACACCTCGTACGATAAGTCCACATCCTCATCCTGCTGCTCCTATCCCTCAAGAACACATTTTACAACAGATGCTGTATCAGCAACAACAGCAGAGAATTCCATCTCCTATGAATAACGGTAAGATATTTTACATATCAATATCCTTTTTAAATCCTTTTTTATTATCTAAAGGCTAACTAAAAACTTAGAAGCTCTTAATTTTTATTAAATTGATTGATTTTATATTGTATATGGAATGCAGCTTATTGTCCACCTCCGATAATATCACCAAATTTAACAACTAATCCTAGTACTTTAACAGTACAACATCCAGGTAATATAATAAATACACTAAACTTTGTATTTTGTTAATTTTTTTTATATTATTTTATATTATCATCTTTTAAATACATAAATATTTCTGTTTAAAGTTACATGACAAAAGGCTACATAATGTAATATAATTGGATAATAATTGGATAAATAATTTTAATTTAAATTATATATTGGGCGATATTATTGAAGTTGAAAAAAAAAATTTAAGAAAATTAATATTGTAAATTATTATGTAACAGTGATACCGCATAGAGTACCATCTCCAAGGGAGATTGTTATGCATACTCAGTCTATAATGCAAAGTGCTTTAATCAAGAAAAAGTTGGAAGAGCAGCGTGAGAATTTCCGTAAGCGACAGGATCAACAACAGCAGCAACAGCAACAGCAGCAGCAACAACAGCAAGTTCAGCAGCAACGCACGTCGAGTCCCGTTAATTCACCAGCTAAGCAAACAGCGAGTCCGCTTGCTTTCACTCCAACCTCCGTTTTACGCAAAATGACTGCTGATAAGGAACCTGACGGTGTGAATCAATTCTGCCAAGTAGAAACAACTTCTTCTATCACTCCTGCAATTATTAATGGAAATATTAATTCTCGCATGTCTCAAAATAATCATCCCGTGCACACCGCGGCTTCTTCCATTAATCTCTCTAAGTTTTCTGATTCTGTCAATCAGGTGCAAAATGAGACTCTTAAAATGATTTTCCTGCATTCTGCTATAGCTAATCGTACAAGTAACAATACTACTTTCGATATGGAAGAATCGGCATTAAAGACCAAATATTTGTGCGCATTACAGCAGAAAAAAGAAGATAATTCGAAAATTAACACAACGAAGGAAAATGTTTTCCTTGATGTTAATGAAAATGCAAACGACGATGCAAAAACAACAAAATCTGATGTAGTAGATGACGATACCAACAATAATGATTGTGTCTCGCTTGATGAGGCACTAAAAAAATCATCTGAATTAGAAACGTTGGTAGACGAAAATAAAGTAACTGCATCTACATCATCAGACGAGCTAAAGAACGTTGATTTGCAAAATGTTACTTTACTCACAACCGGTGAAAATGTTTAATTGTGCTGTTACGTCAATGAGGAGTTTGATAAAGTGCACATTAATATTTCATAAAATAGCGAATTCTTAATCATTTGAAGCTATATTTTTCTTTTTATTATTTTTGCGTTATAATGAAAAGCAGTTGTTTTGTTTCTTCGTTTAATGTCCGCGGCGTGGTTTAAAAGATTTAATGTGACATATTTTGAATATGATTTTTATTTTATATGTGATTAAAAAGCACTTTATAGAATAAACTCTTCATTTCTTAACATAGATTTATTACATTTTTGAATAGAATGTTGAAATAGTTTCTTTTATAATAAAAAGCTTTATTGATCCTGTCTCATCTGCTTTAACTTTTCTTTTTTTACACACGCTCACACTTTCTCCTGTTGTTGCATCTTTTTATCAATATATTGAACTTCTATTTTCATTTTCCTAATTTTGCTATATTTGTGCTTAATTCTTATGTTTGCCAAAATTGCATGCGCTATGACAGAAAATGAATGTAATGTAAATAAATATTTAACAACAGCTGCATTTATTATTATTCTTATGAAATCATTACAATTAATAATATTATATTCAGAATATAATTTTCACAATATGATATTTTATTTATACACAATAATTTTATGTAATTGTTATATATAAAATGATCATGAAATAATTGATAAAAAGTAGGAAAATGGTAGAATAGAGAACTTCAATGAATAATTTGATAAATATTTAGTTGCTTTACAAGGTGTATATGTATATGTATATGTACATATAAATTTTATTAAAAATTATATAAATTTAAGCATTTAATTTTGGAAAAAATATTTGTTTATTTACTGCTAGACGCTAAATTTTTTTTTTTTTTTTTAAAGAAAGCATTAACATTAAGAAAACATTAACATTTGTACTTATATCATATGTTCAACCATAAAGTCAAATAATTGTTTATCATTATAAAATTGTGTATCTGAATGTAGGAAGCAACAATGAGCCACCCAAATTGTCACAAACTCAGGCTTCTCAGATGCAACAAATGCAGTCTGCTGCGGCTCAATTACTTGCACAGGGAGCTCTGTCTCGACATACTGCATTGCGATCGCAACCCGTTCAATCGACATGGTCGAATCCATCTCTCAAACAGCATCCAGGTTAATATTATTAAATATTTTATAGAATTGTAGAGAAATTTTTTTATTATAAAAATCTTATTTTCGTGAATATCGTTCAGGTAAAAAGTTTGTTTTAAGATAAGCAATATGTGTAGCTATCAACTACTTTTAATGTTCTAATTTTAATTTCAGGTCGACCTATAGTAAAAGGTAATAACAGCAACACTAGTAGCAATCAGTTCCAATATAATACGGGAAGTGCGGAATTCCAACAACAGCATAGAACAGTGCCGAATGTTTACGGCAACCCAGCACGATCCAAACACACGATGGCAACTTCGTTACCGCATCATAATGTTCCACAATATAATATAGCGCAAAACTCGATTATGAATCAGAGATCAAATCCTATGAATACTCAGATGAAGACACAGCAAGTTCCAACGCATCTCGCTAATATGCAACAACCACCGCATGGAACTGTTAACATGCAACAACAACCGCCACAAAGGGCTGTAAATACGCCTATGCAACTTGTCATGAGTCAAAACTACAATTCTAATCGTACAGGTAATGATTCGATGAAGTACTAACTAACGAGTGTTTTGAAATAATTTCTAACAAATTAAACGACTTCTCTCTATCTATCCTCGACTTCTCTCTATCTATCAACATCAATATTTATAAAATTCCTTCCTTATCCTGTTTACATTAATTTTCAGGTGTTTCTTCCCTCCCAAATCAAATTGTATGCAATGGTGTTCAGAAATCGGAAAAATAAATTATTCTTAACTCTCGTTCACTTAATTCTATCATGACGTCATTTAGTCTCCTTTGGATTAAACTAAGTAAACAATTATTAACTACATTGAAATGCTTTACGCTAGAAAATTTTATAATGCTATTGTTATATTAAATAAATAAAATCGGTAAATTATTCTCGTTTTTAGTATCTTGTGTGATTAATCCGCATATATTTACATAACGATAATAATATTTGCCCTTGTTTTTTTAACGATATTTTATTACAACACTGAATCATATGTGCAGATGGACAAACGATGCGATCGCAGCAGTTAAATATGGCAGTCGGCCGTCAACCTTCACCAGGCCTCGGATTCGTGGGTAGTAACGGAGGTGATCTTTCGCCAACATCTAATCAACTTGCGCGATGGTTTAGCCCAGAGCTTCTTGCTCAAGCTCGAGCTGGCAAGCTTCCAGAGCTTGCACAAACAAATGTCTTGTCATTGGAAGAGCTTGAGAGACTTCAACACGCATCAACCATAGTGCATAACTAAACATCGGACTCAAATTACATTTCAGCTTTACAAGCACGAAATTACATTGGTAACGCTATTATTGATCGGAGAATTTTACATTCTCCTTTACATCCGAAGCACCTGTGTGACATATCCTACACGGATGCTGGATACACGTCGTTAAATTGGTGCTCGCCTATGTAGATCTTTTTATCAAGTCTTCGTATCGACAAAGGATTTATCGAAATAACGCCATGTGTTTTGATTAAGAATAGAGTCGATTAATCAGTTGGACGATATTTCTCTTTCAAAAGATCTTTTTTTTTTTTATCGAAAAAGATTCTTGATATCGTTTGTGAAGCCATTTTTCCAAGTTTCGCGGAATGTTATTTAGAAACTACAAATATACGGATTAGTATATGATATAGAACAAAGCGTTAGAACGAAGAAGTGGACACAGCTTTCTACAAAAACGACGTATTGTTTATAAGACTGAAAAAAATGTGAAAATTCTTATTGTTGATTATATGACAAGCTGTTAGAGCTTCATATGCGTACTTTCTAAATGACGTCACACGATAATATCTATTTGCCTAAGATAGAACTGCAAGTTTCTTATGTACTCTATACATGTCTTATCTAGCAAGAATGTGAAAATTATCTGCGACTTGAGTAATTAATTTCAATATGTTTTTTATTCAGAACGTATCTATTCTAATCTCTTATTTCCTCATTAGTTAATAGATATTACTGTGAGAATATACTGTGATTATATTTTGCTAATTCATAAATACTGATTGTTGCACGGTTACGTTCTTTAAATTCGGAACAAAGCAAAATGATGTTTTTATTACTATCAGCACAGGCATAAAAATATAGTCTATATACTACATATGTGTCGAACGTAAAAACGTATCGTTGTTGCCAACAGGAATAAGAACTAGATAATCGATACGTTTAATGTAGTATTATTTATAGAATACATCACGCTTGCTTGTTTATAATGGGACTTGCAAAAACCCTTAGGCAAATAATACGCAAACTCCTCGAACTTGTGAATTGCAAGCTCTAGCACCTGATTACAATTACTTACACAGAGTGGTGGTGTCGTATTTAATATTCTATTCGTATTTCTGCAAACAATGCGATCTTATTAACACGAAAAGCGTATGAAATAAAATGAGTATGTGACATCACAAGTCAAACATATTATAAAAATAAATATATAATATATATTTCTCGTGTGTAGAAGAGCGCGTGAGAATGCGAAGTTATTGTCACGATCGAAAGTGATATATAGAACGAACTATTTCTTAATAAAGAAGCTCGGAAGATACATAGAAGAATCGTTCGTAGAATTAATTAAAGAAAATGAGAACATTCCATCAGTTAATAAAGGATCAAATTGAACGAAATAATTTTGAGAATTTCGATCGATTAATAATATCGTTGCTTTCGATTTAATTATTCATCTCAAGATCATATAATTTCTATGTAATTACACAAAAAGGATATATATGTATATCGGACCAGCTTTAAAATGATGACTTCTGTAAAAAGTTTATTTCATCTTACATTTCGAAAAGAGATAATGTTGTTTACTGTTTAACTTTACATTAGAGTCTCATGCGCGAATAATTGCATTTTTCCTTTTTTTTTTTGTAGTTCGTTGAGTATACAATGAACTATAAACTCTTTTCACTTCTACTTTAAAGAATTACAGCTTGAGAAACAAAATAATTTGTGTAAAAAAATATTCGCAAAAAAACAAACAAAACATTAGAATTTTATATAAAAAAATATATATCTTTATCTTTTATTGCTTGACATTACACGAGTTACCTAGTCTAATTTTTAAACATTGATTACATTAATAATTTACTTTATTGCATATGATTACGTATGTAATTGTATGGGGAGTTGCATAAGGAACACGAAGTAAATTTCAAATCTCAGGAGAAAAACACATAAAGTCAATTTTCATAATTATTTTGTGCTTGCAAATGAAATTAAACTCAGGTTTGCGTAATACATGTAATTACGAAAAACGTCCTAATAGTAGACTATAAGCATTATAATTTTGATTTTTATGTGTGCTCATAATATTATATGTTAGGTATAGCGTAAATATTATTTGCGTCAGTGGCACATTAATCCGCATTTCACACGTTTATTTTCGCTACTGGATCTGGCTGTCTGAATATTTTATTTATATAAATGCAAGAGATAAATAGTCTCTTGTACGTTTGTTAACCGATATGTAAAAAATATTCTTTATAATATGACAATATTTTATAAAAGATACAACTCATCTTTAAAACACACATACATATAAGTTCTATTTGTTACACTTATTTACTTCAACAATTGACTAGATTCTTAACTGATATATTAATATGTGAATTATCTACATATATCAATTAGATATATATAACACATATAAATATTTATATTATATTTAATATAATGAAATATATATGAGATATGTAGAACACATATTTTATATATATATACGTTATAATAATATAATATGAGAATGAGAGAGAGAGAGAGAGAGAGAGAGAGAGAGAGAGAGAAGAAGAGAGAGAATAGAGAAAGTAATTGCACATAGATGACGATTACGAACATGGTACATTAGCTATTTGCAATGACATTCACGAATTTAAAAATTCATGAAATTTCGAAAAATGCAAAATTGCTCATGGGACTCTAACGTTATGCTAAATGTACTCATCGCGTTCGTAAGATCGAGGGAATTATATGGTACAAATGATGAACTTGTATGTTTATGGAGAGAAAAAGAAAGAGAAATAAGAATCATTTTTGTAGCATTTTCGTTTATCGAGCATTTTCTCATTTGGCGAATGTATCGACGAATATAAGACGATCTTTCAGACTGTATCTTGGACCGATTTATCACCATAGGTTTACCTTAAGCGTCCACAAGTGTACAAAGTATATTAAAATGAAGGGTAAAAAGAATTTAAGTCGTTCAACCATGGTATCTGAATGCACAAGTATCTTCAAAAGGAGAGAGATTAGAATTTTCGATTGCTATGCTAACGTTATTTTGCTATATACGAAAAAAGAAGCGTAAGGTACCGAATATATAGACATAAAAAGCGTATATTATGTGTAAAAATTGGTTTTTTAATACATTCACTGCCCATCTGAAAGTCACGCGCTAGTGCATGATGGATCTATGTTTAGTTAAAGAGAGCAAGCCACTCGAGCTTTGAATGTGAAACTGTACAGTTATGTAGGCATTACATTTGGAGATATAGTTTTGTATTATTTAGTGTTTGGATTTGCATTTTTTGAATTTAGTTTTTTTTTTGCAGACGGTAAATAATTTAAATAAATTTGTTGAAACTGACTTATATAGATGGTGTCTTTTAGATGGGCAACGTATGTGTTAATAGAAACAGGCAAAGTTCAGCAAACAATTTTTAACGGAGATTCTTAATGTTGGAAGATGTTCTAACACTAGAACGACCGAGACGTCTCGTACTGATTTTGAATGATAACTATGATTCAAAATCACCATGCTATAACTTTTCATTATTCTACATCCGGTCTGATTTACAATTTTACTTTATTATTTTAAAGATGTTAAATTTTTATTTTTAAAAATTATATGAGGACGATAAAAAAAAGCTGAAAAAAAGCTTGAAAAAGCTGATCGTTCTAGCGTTACATAGAGATTTGTGAGACCCCACGTTTCTTCGTCGAATATAATGTTTGTCGGCTTGGTGGTAGCGATTTTTATTCTCTCGAGACAAAGTATTGCTACGTTTTCAGCAGCGTATCGTATTTACATTTAGCTTCGCGTTTCTTGGATGACGACGAAGCCTATTTACCAATATTTGGTGAAAGAACAGAAGCAGTGAAATTATGAGATGCGTAAGGGGATATTCATTCGATCTTTTTATAAGACGCAATTGCAGTGATTATACTTCTGCTTTCATGGAACATATTTGTGAATGAGACACTTGTCCGATTACATTTGCGGACTTAAAAATTGTTCCGTAACTCGAAAACACGTTTTTGTAAATAAATCGATTCCCGAGCAAACGCTAAAGTACATTTAGTCTATGCACTGTGGGTCGATGACTTGTAAATAAAGTTACTAAATATATTATATTACGTGAAGTCGAGAAAGAAATGTCACAAATAAATATAAGGAATTGTAATTATTATCCTCGTCATGCCATTCTTCTTGTCGAAATGACTCAATCTCATTTGAATCATTTATTTAATATTTGATATTGATTGAGTTACTTGATTCATTTATGAGTTAAGAGATCTGTTGCTTGCACTGTTTGCATTTAATGCTTTGCTTTCTTTCTCTTCAACAAATTATTTATCTCATTTTTTGAGCGTAAAAATTTTTTGAGCAACGCAAACAGATTAGACTGATTTAGATTAAAAGCTTCTAATCAGCATATGTTCTAAAAATGTCTAATATCTGCCAGACGCTTCTTTAAAATTTTAAAGTAATTCAATTGTGCTTGCCGCAATTCGCCAACTAGTTCTATGCATGGAAGAAACATTAGGAATAGAAATAAATGTATATTAAATATTACAACAATATTACATAAAGTATTTTTTAAAATTATGGCCGGAATTCATAATCGGATCTTATATTTAAGACTGTCTTAAGTACAGTCTTAAGATGATATTATGAATCAATCAGAGGGCCGTATTAAGACATTACTTAAGATAAGGTCTTAAAATAAGAACCGACTATGAATACCGACCTATAATATGAATACTCAAATGTTAGGAAATAAATTCTTAATGGCGGAACATTAAATTAGAAGTAACCAATCAAATGTTTGCCCCAGAAGTGAATGCACATGGTAGCCATTTCCGTTTTACAATTTAGGAGGCAACGTTTTGATTGGTCAAAGAGCAGCTGCTATGTTCAAAACGATTGGCTGATCCTTGGAAATGGAACCTTAAGCCTATTCTATAATTGCGTAAACATAATTGTAAATGATTATAGTTGTAAGAATTAATCATAATCGATTATTTTTCTCATATTTAACTATGATTGATTAAATCTTAAAACTACAATCATTTACAACTACGCTTATACAATTGTAGATTGAGCTTAAGACATTAACTAATCACAGTCGAATGTGAAAAGAAAAATTGATTATGATTGGTTAATTTCAGCTTAAGACTTAAAATTTATGACTTATTATAATAACTTAGTGTAGAAAGCTTAATAACAATTGATTAATCGCAATCGAATATTTTCCTCATATTTGACTGTGATTGGTTACTTCTTACAACTACAATCACTTAGGACCCGTTCACACCTTGATGGAAAAGCAGAAAGCGGAAAAGTACTGGCCAATTAGAAACTCGCGCAGATATTAAGTAGTACAAAAAACCGAAATTATAGACTATCAGTTAGAGTTCTGATTGGCTACTGCTTTTTCGTCAAGATGTGAACACGC
>Ga0157364_1000575_pt1 | contig 26256 bp, 12 predicted proteins | sample AttsexASBM2_FD_111476 | JGI IMG/M metagenome (GOLD analysis project Ga0157364, IMG submission 111476) | Fungus gardens microbial communities from leaf cutter ant in Ribeirão Preto, State of São Paulo, Brazil - Atta sexdens ASBM2 | ecosystem: Host-associated > Fungi > Mycelium > Unclassified ... | reverse complement strand
TATATATATATATATGTATATATACATATATATATATATATACATATATATATATATATATCTTTTTTTTATATATATATACATTCTCTCTCTTTCTCTCTCTCTCTCTCTCTTTCTTTCTCTCTCTCTCTCTCTCTCTCTTTCTCTCTATTTTCTGTTTTTATTATTTTACATTACGTACAGCCGTTTATATTTGTATTTGTGGTCGAGGAATACTTAATTATGTAAATCTTATCATAAGAACCAACTGGACACTTCTATAAGACTTATGCCATTCGAAGAAAGCTCATTCGAGGTGCACCAATCTCTTGCTTAAACTTTCGAAGGAACTTGTGTGATATCTGGTGCATCCGCAAGAAAATACATGCGTCTCTCTTCAAATTGGAAAACAAATTCACGCTTTCAAATACGGCTACTTCTAATCGGGAAAGCGGATTATATAGCAAAATAATTGTAATTAAAATACCTGAGAGAGTGAATATTATTTAAATATGTAAATTTAATCACTTCTTGGAAATACACAAAACATATATAAATTCCGTTTTGTAAATAATATAATTAATTTTGAGCATATTTTTAAAAACGAAGAAACTACATAAAATATCTGATATATTAATAAGGAAGTATTCATTAAAATTAAACGTACGTCATTACAATCATGCGAAAATCGTGGTGGAAAAGAATAATGGTCCGCATTTTTATTATATATTTACTATTAAACTATCTGATTGACTGCTGAATAACTATTTGATTCTTATTTCATATTGGTTAAAAGAAATATAAATGTTAAGTGAATAGAATTCAGATAATCGATCTAAATTTTGCACTAAATTTAGCAGAAAATTTGAACTAAATCGTGTAACTGTGAAAGATATATTAAAATTATTAAAGGAATCAATACTAAATTATTTTGTGAAAAAGTAATTATACGAAAACCTTTAGAAAACTTACAGCTGTTTAACATGTACTCTCGCGTAATAAAGGCACGAGTACAAACGATTTTATAAATATTAAGAAAAAAACTTCAAAAAACTTTAAAAAAAATATTAAGAAAAAATTATTCTTCGAATTTTACATTACGAATGTAAAATATGAGTAAAATTATCATAAAGTTATTAAAATATCGAGTTTTAATGAAAAAAAATTTTTTTAAATTTGTTGATGGATATGGATGTTAATACACAATGAACGAGGAAAGCTGAACGTGAACATTAATAATTCTTTTTTTTTTACCATTAATAACTATGATGTAATTTTGCTACAAGAAAAAAATGAACTATTTGTTCTATTAATAAAAAATAGTCAAGTTATTATAGATTAATTAATACAAATGTTATCAACAAGTTATATTTTTTAAATATAACGTATTTTCTTTATTTTCGCAGATTTTACATCTTTTAATATAAATTGAGATGAAATAAATATAAATTTCAAATAAGTCCAATTAAATTCAATGTTCTACTTTCCAAAAAGTCACACACATTGCACACATGGTAAATCGTTGTATTTATCCTACATTATATAAGAATTGCATGGGCAGATTCAATTCTTGCATATTGTAAGAAGAGTTTCAGAGTTTTGCGGAATCCATCGCGCTCTCATTCAAACGTAATTCGAACAATCTTCCTCGAGAGCGGCAAGCGCCTTGCGACAGATTGCTATAACTTTGCCGCATTAATTTTGTAATGCGCGGATACTCTATAGATTATTAAATTCAGCTATGAAGAGTCAGGTCACATTATATTGGATTGATCCTATAATTAATTATAAATTATATATATACTCTTCGAATATATATATATACTCTTCGAATAACCGTTTTACTCGCTTTCGCAATATCATGTGGATACATGGACGCTTTCGATGCATCCCTAGCATTAAATTTATTCTGTCATTTTTACAATAATAATCTTCCTATCGAGATATTTATTCATATAAACAAAAGAAGTTTAGATTTTATGATACACTGTGTTATCTGAATGTAATCTCAATTCAGTAGAATTTTTCTTTAAAGGGAAGGAAAGAAAGTTTCAGCAAAAAGTCTCAAGAACTTGAGCTATACATTTTTAATTGGAAATAGAAGGTGATAAGTCACATAATTTTTGTTGCTCTCTTTACTAATACTATTTTAGATAAAAGCATTGTCAAAACAATAATTTTACTGCAGTCGGGCTCTCTCTGTCATATGTTTGGTAAAATTATACAAAACTGTCAAGGTTTTCTAAATTATTGTTTAAGACAAGATCGCGATATTATATTTTTTTATATTCGGAATTCAGAATTCTTTTCTACTTATTACATAAAAAATTCTTTATTATTCTTCTTTGAAAAATTATTTGTTCACAAAGTATTTACGTATAAAAATCTACGAGCTGTCGCCGATGAAAGATTCAGCGCTAATCAAACAGAAAAAAATAAAAAGCTAATAAAGGTAAAAGTGAGAAAAAAAATGATTTAATTAAAGATTTAAATGCATGGAATATCCATGAATCCAAATGTTGGATTGAAATGATTTTGCTTTGATCAAATAATAGAACGACAAAAATGTGATAATTCAATGTACGTGATACGATAATTTTGATATTTTCAATTATGAGTGTAAAGCGAGCCTGAGGAAAAAGAGACATGGTGTGTTACTTATTTTACATTTTGATTTTGTACAAAGCGCATTTAAAACCTGCCTCACACCTTGTCTCAGTTTCATCTAAAGAATTACTTTGACTGATCTATTCCACAAATCGACTTTTTAGTTTTTTATTTTGTGATTTGCGCTAATTTGCGCCTAAAATGTCTAATTTTTAATTTTTGTTATAATCGAATTAAATTTAAATTACCAATTGTTTTGTAACATATCGAAGATGGTATAACTTGTTTTGCATATGTAAAGCATTTATTATAAAGATAATAATAAAAAATTATTTTAATTTATTTTATGTAATTATGAATTAAATTTTTTATTTTAATATTTAAATCATACTTTTTATTATTATTGTTATTACTATTATTTTATTATGTAATTACTATTTTACAAACATCAAATTACTTTATACATATTAAAACGTATATATATTAAAACGTTTATATATAAAAAATTAATATAATAATAATAATTTAAAGGATATTTATCCAAAAGTTGTTTTGTGAAATAGATTTCTGACGGCGCATTTAACAGCATTAAATTGACTGGGCTTATTGAAAGCAATATCGAAGCAAGTACTCGATAATATAACTTGGTCGAAGAAAAGTGTAAATTGGTCAATGAACGATTACGTTTGGCTGTGAGCGTCACGATTATGGCGTCACGTCAAAGATTAGATTCTATTGTGGTCTGTTGCACCAATTTGGCTAACTGTGATGCACTCATATCTTCCTCAGGCAACACTTTATCATTAATTTTTCAAATACCTTTTTAGAAATTTTTTACATATTTAAAAAATTTTTATAATCCTATAATTATTCTTTCCTCGAAGTTACTACTCGGAAGATATGACAATCTAGAGAAAAACCAGAAACACGTCATCCACAGTTAGATAATCCAATCGATGTAACTTGTCTTGAGTGGCGAATAACGACTCACTCGAATTTGAATTAAATAATTGAACAAATTGTTGAATTATCAAACGAGAATAATTATTACTCTCTCGCTAACGATAACTCTTGGGATAATAGCCACGAAACACAGATCAAGGCTGAAACTAATAGGAGAGTAAATTAAGTAGAAGAAGAAGGTAATGGGAGTAATAGTTTTCGTACGATTCACTTGCGATCGATTTTCATCTATCATGTAATTTTCGATACTAATATAGTACGATTCTTGTCTATATTATTTAAAATATCGGCCGTACATTTCGGCGTCGTCATGAAGATCGACAATCGTCCTGCGATTTGACATTAAAATTCATTGACAATTTATTAGTCACCGCGCGAAAAAGTGATGATAATATACGCGCAAGTTCTAAGCACTTAAATCTTTCTAAAATATTCTTTTTCTTATTTATGTAGGATATAATGATGACTTCCGCGTGAGCGGCATTCTCGTGTGATATGATTAAAATGTGGTCATACAGCATATCTCTATGATATATATATAATAGACTCTCGTCATAAATTTTCTTTCTATTACAAAATTATTCACGCTCGATCGCTGAGCGCAACGCTAGATAAGAATCGAGAAATACATTATAGAAGATTTATATTGTACTCTCGGTAATTGTATTTCGAGAATGTATGAAATAGACGGACAAGCATTTATTGTAAATTGTGATTTAATTTAAAAATTATTAATTATAATTGTGACAATTATTAATTAAAAGATTAACATTTAATAAAAAATCTAATTTTTTCTCTCTATCTTGATTAAAAGAAAATGATTGAAAATAAATATAAATAATATTAAATAATATTATAAATATTAATATTATATAAATAATAATAATATTATTATAAATAATAATATTATATAATAATAATATTATAAATAATAATATTATAAAAAAAAATAATATTAAAAAATAAGATTTACAGCAATTTTTTGTTACATTTCATGTTTAAACAAAGTATTTTTCAAATCTCCCACAATTCAGGAAATAAAGTAAATTTGTAACAATTTGTATTGTATGTTCAGATTACAAGTGATTAAAAATATATGCTTATCAACCATCATATAAAGCGTTTTTAAGTGCCATTTCGTACACTATTTTATATAAGTTACTGCCCGATGAATGAAGTCGTAGACGCGAATGTTAATTCGCTAAAGGCGACCTAGAGAGCAAAACGTTTTAAAAATGTAGCTGCTATTAAGCCTATATAGCACATACAAAAATGTAAGATAGTGAGACGTAAGCTGTAAATAAATTGGCCAATTACAATAGAGACCATAAGATTAGTAGTGAATCCAATGCTATAATTTTCTTACTGCTTACATTTTATTGCCTTACGTTTTTGTATGTACCATAGGCTTATGTGCCATGGACTTTAGTACAAATTATAAAAAGAAAATACAACATAGCATAAGCTCGTAATGTAATTTTATATCGCCTTCTAATAATAAAGAGGGCGCATATCGGTTTCTGATTGACGCGATTCTTTATCAATAATCATGATAGCATTTCGAGATTTCCGACGAGACTCTTCATAAATATAAAGCATACTTTTCAGAAAATCAATGAGTTGACATATCACAGTTATGATATATTTGCATTTAAATCCATAAATTGTCATAAATCGCGTCATTTTTAAGCGAAAAAAAATTTCATATATTGGGAATAATTCAACAATATTAATATCAAAATCTAAAATTAATGTTTAAAAATTTAATGTTTAATATCAATCATTATTTTATAAAAATTTATTTTAAATCTTAATGATTGATTAAAATAATTTGAATATCAATAACAACGAACTGCATTAATAATTTGTGAATTATTTACTTGTAATAAAAGTTATTAAATTTATGTATTTACATTTGAGGATTACTATAAAGACTATAATACATAAATTAATTCTAAGAGAGTCAGAACTAAGTTAAACTTGTCGAAATAATCTCATCCCAACTTTACTTTACCTATTGCAAAATATATCTTCTATACTCGCAATAGTCACTAATCTGATGTTAATTTCATCGAAACACCTTGCTCTCCGTCTCATCCATCTGGCTTAATCAGTCCCACGAAATACGATGTTAAAATATCCTTTATCGATCTGTTATAATCGTTATAAGGACATCATTCTTGATGTCGCCTAGCATTAAACGCTATGTGGGAACGCTACAGCCACTTATTTCGTGCCACGCCGGAGAGCCTGCGTCCCCACATTAGGTTATATCATACTATTGTCCCCTGTATATGTTGCGGATCTTGTGTGGTACCCTGCATCTGCGGTGATTGGCAGGGCGAACCCATTGGACACTGAAGAGAGGGTGGATCGTAGAGACCACCCAAGGAACCGCCAAGGCCTGCGCCGAGATTGGGTCCGAAGGCTGCATTAAGTTCTGGCATGGAAGGCAGACCTACGTCGAGAATACCGGTATTGCTAGCTCCAATACCAGCCTGCGAACCTTCCTCTGGCGGTGTCACCTCCAAACCAATTGAGCCATTCAAGGCGATCTTGATCGAGTTGTGATTGGAAGGGTGTGAAAGCGCACCCAAACCGATATCCTCCAAACTACTCTTTCTCCTGGTCGTCAAACCCTGCCTCAGAGAATTACTGCGTCGCAGCAAAATATCATCGACCACTCTCAATGAGTTTGAACGACCGCGCAAAGTACCGGCCACGGTAGGACTATCTGGTAAAGACAGTGAATTTGACTTGGTCGTCCCTAAAGGTGGCGCCCTGGCTAAACCTATGCTGGAACCGCGACGACTACCCGGTCCGCCGGTCTGCAGACCTGCTGCTGCAACTGCTGCGCTCATTTGCGATACTAGTTGCGCCGAACAAAAACTGATGTTACTCTTGCGGCGAGAGTTGTGTCGTTCGAAGGTCTTCTGTGCGGAGAACGGGCTGGGTCGCACCAAATATACAATGTCACCTTCTTCGAGTTTTAGATCGCAGCTTGGATTGATAATCACATAGGAGAGACTATTACGCTTCTCCGATACATCGTCATAGTCAGCAACCGGGAGGTTTAGCGATTCCATCCGTGAACGCACCAAGTTCGCAATCTCCGCTCGTTCGATCTGCTGCGCATGATTGTCACGTGCCTCATCACCAAGACTCACCGAATACTAGCAGTATATGAAAAAGATATAACGTATTAATATAAATCTGCGCTTGTGCACTGAAACAAGTATTCTGATGTGACGATCGATAATATCAATGAGGTGGCCTAAATAATGCATTGATTATTCCACCTTTTAATTTTGTATAATAAAATAGTGATAAAATAGTGTTGCATTGTGCACTCGAGATTACGTGCTCTTTATAAAGTGCAGAATAAAGTAAAGAATTGCAGTTTTTTGTAGGATATTGTAATGCAAATAAGAAACTTTGTAATACTTTTTAATCTTGCAATCTTGTTGATCGAGTGTGTGATTGTTGTTCGTTATAAAAAGAAACTTTATAAACTTGTCGAGAAATCGGTTAATATTTATATGTGAACTATCAAACGTATATAACGTACATAACGTAATAAATTCAAATTGACAAATATGTGCATATTTATCTTTTCATATGCAACAAGTGGCTTAACGCGCGCAGCTTTTATGATATTACAAAAACTGTTATCGCATTTCACTGTTATCGCCACCTTCTCGATATCGGCTCTGAACGCCACAATCGATCTTAAATCTATATAACAGATAAGAACATCTTTGGCTTCGCGAAGACGATCAAAAATTCCTGTGTGTGTGTAATCAATCTCGGGGAGATACGTTTCACATGCGCTGCTGAGCTGCGGCAGACAAGTCTGGACGTCCATCAGAGAGAATGTGAATGAGGAAGAAGAAGAGAGAAAGAGAAAGATATGAAGAGGCAGAGCGATAGTGAAATAGAAGCGTATGAAGAATAAGATAGAAGTAGGTTAAAACGATCAGAAAGAAAGAACAGCCACCACGTCGACGTTTTACTCACAGCAGATGCACCCTTGTCACGGGTACCGCAATTTGCAAGGCACGAAGCAGCCGCCGAATGACGCACCTTGTACGTCACACCGACGCCGGCGTCGCTTTCCGCATCTGAGTCGCCCTGTTAAAACGACAAGCAATTCTACCCTTACTAATGATAGCGCATCTACAATGCTGCGATTTCGTATAGCGTCGCGGCCGTGTTTCGCGTCTGAATACAGCACGTTGCTGTGGCTCGATTAGATCGCTCGCTCGATTTCTTCCATCGAAGTGCTTCTCGCTGAGGACATTAACACTCGAAAACACAAGCGCTTTGTATTATATGTATTTGTTAGACGAATTGTGTTTGAACGGCCTATCGTTTTTGATTTAGTAGAAGAATTTTATCTATCAAAGCATACACTAAAGTTCATATATTATCAAAATAATTATTAATTAAAATTCTATTATTTTCTTACTGTATTTTATATATTAGAGTTTAAACGAAAGCTGTATGCATCGAGCACACTAAATCTAATACTATGCATGTCAAAGACGCAAAGACCAATGAATTAGGGAGATAAACGTGCTATGAAAGTTCGACAAGATGCAACGATTCCGGTTCGTTATTTATGCGCGGTAGGAATAGGCCGAGAAATGCCACGAGAAGAAATGGAGCAGGAAACGAAATCAAAAGAAGGAGCGAGAGCACAACCATGCGCTACTCACAGCCGCCATTCAAAGAATTTTCCTGTTTTTAGAAAATACAAGTAACAAATTCTACTTCGACTATATTTCTTTCTAGATGAGAAATTTAAAATTACACTTACATGCGAGGAATCAGATACAGTAGTATCTTGTGTTCTGTATATTCCAATTGGAATTTCGCAGGTAGTCGAACAAAGTTTTTGATATAATCTGCCGTATGTTCTTATCCACATGTCATCCTTCGTTATGCGCATCTGCAATTTCCATTATATTCGCCAATAGTATAAATAATCAAGTATTATAGAATATTTTTTATAATTCTTTAATAAATATATTCATAACTCCTTATAATTCTTATTATATTGCTTCTTTACTTCAAAAGTAACACAACTTAAAAAACGATTCTCGAGTTATTACCATAATAAATTGATTAACATAAATAAATTGAATAAACATTACCCTATCAATTATCAAAAGTGAATAATTAATTCAAAAAACAGTATCAAAATTATCACAAAAAGGATAATTTAAAAAAACTCATCAAAATTGACATAATTCAAAAAGATTAATTTTTTTGGAGTTGTCAAATGAAAATAAATTATGCCAGACTATGTAGCTTTGTCTGAGACATTTTTCCGTGAAAATTAAAATAAGACATTCTGTATATCAAAGGAATTAACTAATATGAAGAAATTAAATATATGTTCATCATATTTGCAGATTTCCTACTAACATAATATATTTTATATTTTCTACTAATATACATAATATATTTCAAAATAACTCTATTTTATTAAATATATTATCATTATATGATAATATATTTTAAATAATTACTTACCGATGTAAGAAATCCAGATCCTGGCGCTTGATCTACTCCCAATAATAGCCTTACGAATGTTATTACGTAATCCTTAACGAATGCTTGATAAAGCAAAGTATCTAACATCGAAGCGCTGAAGACACTGCCAGCGGCGAACGGCAATCGAAACATATACGATATGTGAGATCCTCTTTCCTTTTCTCTCTGTAAACATTACCATTCATCAATTTTATTTACATATTTATAGATAATATCCCGATTACAACATCCAATCGCTCCTAAAATTTGTTATAAACCTTCATACATCTCCCGGGTCTCCCCGTATATAAATATTTCTCTCTTCTCATTTAAATACGCCACGTTGTGTCAACATTTTCAATCAGGCAAACAATATCAATTTTTAAGTGCTCCAATGAATATTTCTAGCAAACAAATGCAAGCAATAAGAATTGTAAATCCTAAACCATATATTATTATCATAAATAAGTAAAATGTTAAAAATACGTTGTTACTTAAAACAAAATAATTAAAAAAAATTAATCAACATTAATCTAGCAATCTATAACATATCATCAAAGAGTATATTAAATAAAAAAATCCGTCATCCAATGCAATGTATGATGCCATCCAAGAATTACATAAAATGTACTAGATTTATATAATATTGGATAGAATTAACTTTTTCATTTTTTCTTTTAATAATTCCAATTAAATTCGATTTAAATATTGAAATTTGTGACGAACCTTAATATCTATATACATTATAATAAAAACTAATATTTTAAATATTGTACATTTTCGAATATCCGCATCGCATCATGTAATATAGCATGAAAATAATGTGACATAAATAATCTACAACTTTTTTCTCTTCATACAAAAGAATATAAATTAAAAGTTTAAAGATCGAAGACGACAGTGTGACATATCAAACAAAAAAAAAACGAAAAGTTAATTTCTAAACTTTTAACTTGCAAATTTTTAACTTGCAAAACTAATATGTAAAAATTTTAAGATTTATATTAATACCAACGTAATTAGGATCTTAAGGATCTAAATAATTAGTTGCGGCCATATGAATCGTGACGTCTCAAAAGCGAGAAATGATAGGTTGAAGTTTCTTATATGTCATTTGTAAATAAAGAAAATTTGGATAAAACAAAATAAGATTATTTTAAAATATTTGTAAAAATGAGCCAAAGTTATCCTTATCACTTCTGTAAGTAGCGTAAAAGGTAGTGAAGTAAAAATACCCAAAGCTTACTGCAATATTGTTGGAATTACATTACAATTTTTGAATCATTACGCGTGTCACACATCTTGCATGACTCTCAATGTATATATAAAAAATGCCAGGTAATGCAAGTTAATTGAATGTGTCATGCTTTGAATATAATGCAGAAAAATAAAATAATATATGTATATATTTGCGCAAAAAATGAAAAAAGTTTATGATATTTTCAAGGATTCTAATCTATTTAGCATCAATTTCAAGACATGTGTTACCATGTTATAATATTTAATTTAATATTAATGTACGTGTACTAAAGAATAGCTATCGCTATATTGAGTGCAATGAGACAATAATATGGGACAATACAAGAGATAATCAGTTAATTATGATTCATGCATCGATACCTATAATATATAAGTTCATAAGCGACTACTTTTAAAATGTTCATAAAGTTATCAATGTTTTCTATGTTTTCATCGCTCTTGTAAAATATTTCATAAAATAATAATTATTAAAAAACTTCTCTATCTTAAAATTTGCTATTGAGTACTTCTAACTAATATATGTACTTAAAAATGATTATTTATAATCGACTTATTATTCTGATTGTATGTATAATCAATTCATAATTAATCATAATTAATATAAAGATTAAACATTTCTTCCAATAATCTACATATTTGTTTGAAAAAAAAATTATTTATTTTGTACGAAATAATATTCATATAATGACCAATTTAAAAAACTGATACTAAAAGTTATAACATAATCTCTACGATTTATTCTCTTTAGAATTTTATTTTAAAAAATTTTATGGATTCTTTTGTGTATATATCGCGAACCAAAGAATAAAGTAAAGATGCGATGGCATTGATAAAGTTGACAAGCGGCACGACGACGGATGGATGCGGAAAGCAGCACTTAGAGCAAAGTGATTTCCGCGCGGAGCGATTTTACTCTCGTAATTTCTCCCCGCTTCCAACGGCATGACTTTACGAGGCTGGTGATCGCAAATCTTAGGAAGCGTCCTTTTAAGTTTGCCGCAACCTCGCTATATCCACCGAAATTAGATTTGTATAAAAGCTATGCCGGAAAACAGCAAAGTAGGTCAAAATATAGAAGAAATAAATTTATAAGTTCCAACTACAAAAATATTTTTTGTTACAATTTTACCGATATTGATAAATAAGTTTGCGTCGGATTATGCAAAATATTAATTTTATGATTGATGTAGTATTTTTAGATCAGGTGAATATTAATACGAGAGCGACGATAACATTAGGTATGTAGCAATCGATCAATCAATTCAACAATCAATCAATCAGAGGTTGGAGAATGAGTGATATCGTGTTACCGGGGAGCCCATCGGAGGCTCATCAGAGTTGTCATCGGTAGTAGCACTGAGGAGTACCTTTTCCATTTTGCTGAGATGCAAAGCGTACTTGTCGTGTGCCCGAAACTGCATGAAACGCATATTGCTCGACTGGGACAATTCTGTTATGCTCTTTATGCTTGGGAAGAATCTATCAAAAAAAGAGAACATAATCTCATAAAAAATGAGAATGTAATACATAATTTTATTAACAGTCCCTCCTTTAACTATATTTACCGTTATACTATGAAAATATATCTTAATTTTCTTATTTAATCTACTAATTTTTATAATCCAATTTATGTAATTATACATTGTAAACATTATTTTATTTTTACATCATTATAAGTAGGCATCAAAATAATCTGTTTATTTAAAGATATTATATTTAGTATATTTAGAGAATAGAACATATACTATGTATTATGTAAAAAAAATAATTTATTTTAAATTAATAAACAGCAATACAATTCTCTTTTGCAAAGTTAAGTTATCAATAATCGGAACAAAAGTTATGAATTATACTCGAAATATTTCACGAATAATTTTCGTTTTTGCAAGACATATCGTGTAAGCGCTCACTTGAACATAGTCTGCACTGCAACAATCGTGTTGCAATCAGCTAGGGTATCTTCCTCGGCGGAATTATTGAGTTCTTTGTTTACGACTACGACGTTTTCCGCCAAAGTAATACCAGCTCGGAGAAGATCATCTAAACAGTCGATAGAACCACGCATCCAATAGACTAATGGAAAGTAGGACACTGCATCAAGAAATGCTATTTCCGGTTTTCTCTCCAGCAAAAGGATGATCGGATTTAATGATGTTTTCGACCTGGCAAATGTTCCTGTTTATTAATTGATCGCTCCTCCTCATATCTATTTATATTAGTTGACCAATGATACAGTATTCCCTTCATTCAATTCCCTTTTAATTTTAATAAATATGCAATTATTCTCTCTCTCTTAATTGGCAACACAAAATACTTAACAATATTTAGCAAAAAGCAACATCCTCTGTGATTGTGATCTATTGTCTTTAAAATCAAATGCGATTTTAAAAATATTTTGAATATAATTATTTTAAAAAAATGTTTAGAAAAAAAAAATATATATATATATACGAAAATATATGTGAAAGATTTTAAAATTTTATATTAAATATTTTATATTAAAAATACAGTTAATTATAAACGGCTTTAGCTAATTAAAATTGGCTTTTAATAACTCTTGCAATTATATTTGCAATAATATTTTAAAATATTTGAGATATTTTAAATCAAAGTATTAATATAATTGTGAAGTAACATAAATTTCTGCTTAATATATGGAAACATTTTATGGAGTTTAGTGTACAATACAAACTGTAATGTTTATCAATAAACAATTATATATTAATAATGCAATAAATACCTAAAATGTGCCCTCAGTGGTATTATAAAATTATAAATTCCATTGCTAGCATAATCCGCTGCCAATATAATGGTTTTATTCTGCCAGTTATATTCTTTGGCGTTTCTATAACTGCAATGCTGACACACCTAATAAAATAGAAAAAAGAATTATGAATGTAAGAAATCGTTAAAATTTTATATATAATTTTTAAAATTTATTTTTATTTTTCAATCTGTAATGTTATACATACCTGAGCCAGCTGAAGGCAACAGAGAGGTTTCTTTTCTTTAAGAAGATAACATAAAGTTGGCGAGACTCCAATGAAAGGTGAAACTGGCGGAAATCCCTTGACAATTCTGTAATATTGTTAAAATTATTTGGCTTCAATCAGCTCTGCGTAAGATGCTAAATTTCGGCATCATGTGCCTGTTGTTAAGTGTCAAATGTTGCTTGGAACGACCCAGTGATATTTGGAGAAAAACGTATTATTAATATGTAAAAAGAACAAATCTCGATTGTATTCCGACTGTATTTCTGTAATTCTTAATGACAATGTCGATATACTTGTTATGCAGATGTATATGACAAAGAAGCTATGCAACAACATAACGATATCGAACTGTCGTTAAAAGTTACAGAATGGAAATTAAATTAACTTTTTTTTATGTTTTGTATTAATATATTTAACCAATATAGGTATATTTATATAATAATTATTTTTCTATAAAATATACGTATTCTATAAAAATATGTAGATCTTCTATGAAAAGAGCTCGAACTCTCTTGAACGTTATTTATTGGTTTTCAGTTCCTTGAAAGCTGAAGGTAAGCCATTTTAAAAAGATGAAAGGGTGCAAGTCAGTTTACACTGTACTCTCGGATTTCTTGAGTATCTTCATGTCACGCGATCCAAACTATAAATAGTTCAATATTGAGATAGTATCATGTTTGACCGGAAGCATTTATCACGCTCGTTATTGTGTTTATAAATTATATACTAAAATTATTTATATACATGATTAATTAGAAATATTTAAGAATTTTTTAATGAGAAAATTAATGATTGTAAATACAAGTTAGTATAGAACTTCAATTTTTATGTTAATCGTTATTAATTTCTTTTTAAATAACAACAAAATTAAAATTACTATTCTGAATTAATATATATATGATATTAATTGTATTTTATTGTAGATTTTATATTATATAATTTTTATATATGGCTTGTGCGATATGTACTTAATAAACATTTAAAATATTACAATGATTTATATTGATTCAGTAATTTAAAAAAACTGCATATATATAACTGCATATAACTGTATATTATATTTATTACAACAGTGTTTTTTCTTGATGTCGAAATACTATTAGTTTCCGATATATACTTACGACCCCATTTTAACGAGCAAATCTCTAAGTTATGTAAGACGTACTATACATAAACTATATTATAATAAGTAAAATTAAAACAAATAAAATATATTTTAATAAATAAATAAGCAAATCAACTAGAGACGTGTAGAAGCGTTACGTAAGAGACTCACCCTTTGAAGCTGCTGGATAGAAGTCGTGCGGCAAGACGGCAGTGCACAAGGACGATGCAAGAAGGAAGACATCGAAAACATCCATGAGGACATATAAGGTGTCAGGCAGGACAGCATCGAGCAGCAATTCAACGGCACCGTCCGGTGCCGTTAGTGAAACAGGCATTGAGAGACATTGAGACAGGATACATTGACCATTAATTTGCACGATTATAATCGATCAAAGATGAATATAAACTGCAGTGCGACAAAACATTTGCGCATAAAACCATCTGATCTATTGTGTTCAATACTTTACACTTCTCACAATCAGAAAGATGAATAAAAATAATACAAATTGTAATAAAAAAAATTCATATGTGGATCTAACTCTGGGGACCTATTTCGAAGCTCAATATTGTTTTGCACAAAAACACATTCCAAATTTTCTATGGAGAGATATCAGAGATCATATTTACTGCTAGCTATATAGGCATAGCACTAATGCTACTTAAGACTATTAAACTAAGAAATATTAAAGCCATTAAAAAATTTTAATTTAAAAAATTTACGATGATCGCGCACAGAGTGTTTTTCTACTCGAGTATTTAAAATGGCTCTGTTGTTTTTACGATATTAAAAGGAAAAATTGTTTGTTTTGAAAGGGTAGACATTATGATAAGCAAAATTTTTTTTTAAATCATATTTTTTCAGATTTCAAGATTATTGCGATATTAAGAAGATTCTAAAGTCTATATTACCAATTTAGTAGGAACACATATATGATTTACATGTCGTTGATATATCATACTATATTAATACGTACGCACACATATGTATAAATTTTCTTATTGATTCATCTCATTATTCTGTGTATAAAAGTATATTAGAATATACTTATAAAAAAATAATTAGATACTTTATATTACTTGTTATAATAAAGTATAAAATATTTCGTAAATTATTAATTTTTTTAAATAATTATTTTAATGTTTTTATATCCATAATAAGTAGAGATAATATTATGTAAAAAATTTTATTTTATTAAAAAAATAGCAATAATCTCGAAATCTCAAAAAATATAACTATGAAAAGAACTTTTTGCTTATCATAACTTTTACTTTTTCCAAACGAATAATTTTTCTTTTGATATTTTATTGTATTATTAAAAACAATATATTTTAGATGCTCAAGTTAGAGAAAACCTGTACATATCATTTATCCTGTCATCTCTAATAAGCCCGTATTTATTCAAAAGTCCGAAAATATTTCTTATCTACTTCTAGCATTTTATATATAGTATAAATGATAAAATACACATACACATATATTTTAATATTCTTCATTATTTACATAAAATTTTAGGGAATGCGTAATCTTTATCTGTACAACAGGCACATAATATTAATTATTACAAAGAAAGTTTTTTCATAATTATATTTTTCATAATTATATTTTCATAAAAAGTAGACACATAAAATAAAAATTAGGAGGTAAAAATAAATTATCTATTAATTATAATGTCAATTTTAAGTAAATTTTTAATCAAAATTTAAGATAAAATTTTATTGTTAATATATTTGAAATTCATAATTCATATTAAAATTTTCCATAAATGCTTTAAAATAATTCATAGATATTTAAGTATATACATGATTTAATATTTTCTGCAATAAATTGAAAATTCGTAATTGATAATTAAGGAAACAAATTTTTAATTATTTTATTATTATAAATATTTATGATAAAACGGCAATTTGGAATTCGTATTAAAATATAGAATATTCAAAGATAAGGTTTTTATGTCCATGAGTACATACAGGCTCATTAGAGGTAACAGAGTAAATGACGTATATAATGATTATTTACATGTCCTAAAATTTTAAATTAAGATTTAATTAAGATTTAATTTTGAAATTGAGATTAAATTAAGATTTTAATAATATATTATACATTTTTTGATAATTTTACTAATTATAAATTTTAATAATTATAAATTTTAATAATTATACTATAAATTAATCTCTATAAAACTTCAGATTCGAACTAACGGAACAATATTTTCTAATTGAAACCATTTCTGTTTATTGCATAAAAGTTAGAGGATGCAAATATAGGTCGTTTCATTACACTGTTCGCCCACGCGAACTAACACTAACTTGCTGACATGATCATGATGTCGAGAAAACGTAAGATAAAGATGAAAACATATTGTGAAGAGCCAGGAAGTACACAGCATATTCATATAATTCCCGGAATACCTACGTAAGTACCCTCTTTTTCAATGGCATAGAATTAACGTTACAATGGCTCCTGACGCGTCCGCGTTTTAACACTAATGATGTCATTAAATTAAAAACGTGTCAAGTCGTATTGCACGATTTTTTTTAGAAAAATATGAATGATGATGAGTGACCCCATCTTCATCGTATTCTTCAGCAGAGGTTTTTTAGAATTTCACAATAACGTATAAAATGGAATTAAAAAAATTGGTAACTAAAAATATAATGTTATTAATTTTATGAGAATTTTACTTATTAAGTTTAAAGAAAATATAAATAAAATGATTTCTAATAGATAAAATATTGTACGGCTATTTTCTCTCTTTTTCTGTTAATTTTGCATTGCACAATTTCGAGATTCACTAAGAAAGAAATCCAATTCAAGTCTAATGAATAAAATTTTAAGTCTAATGAATAAAAAGTTAAGTAATAAATAATAAGTTAATAATTTTATTCTAAGAATTAATTTATATACAAAATAAAACATCAATATGTATGTTTAAAAATATATAAATTATATCAGAAAAGTGAATTGCGTACAAAAGTACTTTAATAGTTTTATCCAATTTGATCTACGATATATATAATAATTTAAAAATAAAATATAATTAATTTCACTTTTTGTTCTTTTTTAAAAAAGTTTATAAAAATAAATCAAAAATTATTTTATAATAAGACAATAGTACAAATTAATATTATTAATTAAATTTATTATGATATTAATTAAATTATTATTTATTTATTCAATTTCGAAAATTTCAGATTTGTCTTTAAAGAGTTATTTATCTTTAGATGTATTGATAGTGTGCAGATACAAAAAATATAAAATACATACAATATGCATAAGTATAAGAGATACGTTTATAATGCACATAAACAAAAAAATCCGTTGCACAAGACCGTATCATGCAGGTGAGACAAAGTGCAAAATTGTTTGTCCTTAGAAAATTTTGCAATTGTGCTTAAAGTCGATATATTCATAACGTATATTAAACAATTCGGAAGAAGAGAAGAAAAGATAAAAATTTTTGCTAATACTTTTTTTTCTCGATTTATTTCTCAATAAGCTATTCTTCGTGCTGCAGTATAGATATCCTTTGATGTAATGTATTACGATGGAAGTCGAGAAAAAGACAAAATACTTACGCGATCTTCTCGCTTGGCGATCTCCAAGGAACATCATCATCCATTTCATCTTCCGACTCGTCAGCTTCGTGGTCTAAGGATTCTTGACCAGGGAGATGTAACGTTGAGCTTGTCAACATATCTGGTACTGGTAGAATACTTGGTCTTCTGCTTCCTAAAATATTTCAAACAAAAAATCTCTCCTCTTTCTCTCTCTCTCTCTCTCTCTCTCTCTCTCTCTCTAATATATAAAATATCTTGTTAACTTATATCGATACTTCTTTTACGTTTTTAAAATTTATTATATATATTTGTGTTTTATTATGATTTATTATATATAAGAAATTTTATCTTTCAACCTAAATGCATTAATATAATGAATGTGTTGATTTAATATTAACTTAATACTTGATTTAATATTGATTTAATATTGATTTAATATTGATTTAATATTGACTTAATTAATATTTTGTTCGTGTAAATTTAAATGATCTTATTGCTATATAAATATTTAATATTAAAAATTATAGTTTTCTTCATGACGCAATTTGATATATAGTATTTAAATTTTAATTTAATAGATAATAATTTATTAAAATTCAAAAACATAGATGAATAGTCAGACATATATACTTTTTATTCAATAAAAAATTTTGTTTAAAAAAGACAATTTTTATTTGTTTAAAATTAATTTTAATATTAAAAATTAAGAATTCAAAGTAATAGAATTCAAAAGTAGATAACTCGTATTCAATTATGTTTTGAAAAAAAATCAAGGCACAAAATTTTAAATTTTTAACATGAGAACATATTAAAATATGACATATTCATGAAGACATTTAATTGACAAAAGAGTATGTTTTACCTTATCCTAAAAATATTATATTTCAGAAAAAGTTTGTTATATTTTAAACAAACTTGCATAGTATATGATAATTTTGATTTTATCTTGATTGTATCAACTTGAAATAAAGAAGGAGGATGTCAGCCAACTATTTAATAAATAGATATTTTAATTTTATTATAGTATCATACAAATATTGATATATAATACAAACACTGAAAAATGCATAATTATTTGTTACAATAACTCTAAAAATAGAAATACTATCAATAGAAGTACTATTAATTAAAAATGCTTCAAACTAATATATTTCACGCAAAGGTAATATGTCAAATGCACAAGAATATATTTTAATTCTAAATTTTGTTCAACATTATTTTAAATAGTTTTTAATCATCAGTTTTTAAATTTAAATTATAGAAAGATTATAAGAAACTAAAACAAATTTTTACAAAAATGACAAGCTATAAATAATACTAGATCAGATAATATAATTTTATATTCGACACAATTTTTAAATATTTTCCTTTAGTATATAATAAAAAAAAGTTAATTATTTTTTTCTCTAATTGGAAAGTATTCTTTAGTGCATTAAATGACTAATAAATAAAACTGACCTCTCCTTTGCATTAGAATTTCTGGACTAAGTAGATTTGGATTCGGATCGAGAGATCGTGGCACATCAAGATGATTTCCCGTGATAGGCGTTTGTGGCGTTGATCCTCCTTCTTTTAAGCATTGCCTCGAATCCCCGAATCCGCCGGGATCGAGATAAGTCGCTGTAACATATAAGACCGCGATAAATGATTCTAATATCGAAATTGACTCTCATAATATTCAATGGTCCTACGAAATTGCGGATATATCAAAAGAAATGTCTTCATAATAATAGCTAATAAACATTAATAGAAGAAACATAATGTCATTAAGAAGAGAAATAATTCGATAATTCTGTATTGAGAAAAGAAACGTTATTTCATACATGTATGAAGTTGGCCCCCAATTAAAAAAAAAATTAACTTTCCATACTTCATTCCATTATTTATTATTTGTATATGTATGTACATTTCGAATTTTTGTTTGCACACTTCTATTATAAAAATTATTAAAAGTTGTTTCATATTTCTTTGTTTTACATATAAATAATCTTACATTTTCATATTCTCTACTAAGCATTCAATGTCTTACATCAAATCACATAGTAGTTCCTATATATATCTGTATACTTTATTTGTATATTTTATTTGTATGTTATAACAATTTTAAAAGAAACAAGAATATATCAGTCTAACAAAATAAACATTTTTTTAAGATTAATAATTTTTTTGGCATCAATAGCAAGTAATCAATTGCATTTAAAAAATATTTCTTTAGTATTTCTTTTAAATTCAATAATAGTGAATCATTTTATAGTGAAACATTTCTTTTAATAAAAAATAATAAATAAAAACTCTAAAAAATTATTGTAATTCATTTATAATTATGACTAAAGCTTGATATCTCTTTTTAATTTAATAAAATAATTGTTTTAATATCATTTTTAATACCAAAAATATTATAATTAGAAATTATTACTTTAATTAATACTCGTATGAAACACAATTTCTGGGATATTTTATTATATTATATTAAATTTTATAAATTACTATTTTTACAATTATTTATATTTTTGTTTATTTCAACTTCTTTTTCTATTTTTATCTTCATATTTTTGAATACGTTGAATAACTGATGGATATTAAATTATTATCTTAATGTATATCGGTTATATCGCAACCGAAATCTATATAGAAGATTACCTTGAATGCCGAACTTAGAGCTCGTAACGAAGCGAGCAATATTTTACACTATAGCTTTGCAGTTTCCTATTCAGAAACTGCACTTACTGAAGATCGTTGATGACGACTGCTGAATGGTGTATGAATAGTATATGCACGCAGAATACACATAAAGCGATGTACAAGCGTAAACCACATCAATAAAGACGTAAATGAAGAGGAAGGAATCGTTCGACATTTCGGTCGGTTAATTTTTTATCAACGCCTGTAAATATTTAATCGCACGTGTGATTCGATATGCATTGTTATCCCGAATCTTCCACGTAATTTCGCTTTATAATAGAATAATACACAATAAAATTTAAATAGTTATGACAAAACAACTTTGTGGACAAAGTTATAATTCTTGTGAATTTGAAATTTTTACATTTTAAATCTACTAATTATTTAAGTTATTTAAATAATTTTATAATTCTAATATTGATTTATATATCTACATACATTATATAGAACTAATATTATATTATTTATCAATTATTATTATTAACAGAATTTATATTTTACAGACAATGTTGTGAATTTCTGTAAAGGATAACTAGAAATATTAATATTTTAAAGAATTTGTAACATTTTAAAAGAATTTGATAATATATGTACATCAAATAGTTGCAATTTTTTAATTAATAGAAAAAATTATTTAAACTTGCATTTCAAAACCGCTATCATTCCTTCTTTTTCTAAAAATAGTGCTTACTATTTTATTAATTATTACTGCGACTTTACATTCATAGCTGTAAAGCATTGTGTTTTATGTATGTGTACATGTATATGTGTGATGATATACACTTAATAAACATTATAGATAACTTTCTAAGCAATATTTAACAATGCTTATTAGTGCAACAAATAAAAGTACTAAAAAAAAAAGATATAAATCAAGAAATTGTTAAATATTTTCATGTTCATATCATTTGAACAGATGTTTATTTTGAATCATTGACTCTTTAACGTAACGAGTAATTTTATTCTGAAATACTTTTACTTCAAAACTTCAGTTTTAACATTATGATAACTTTAATAGTTTCTAAAAAAGTCATTTGGAAATAAAAATATTGATTTTCAAAGAGCTAAACTTTTTCAATCAAATAAACAATAAATAATTCAAATTTATAATTATTGGATATCAATCAGGCCTGACAGATTGTGTAAAATTTTTGAGTTCGTTTGTAAAAATTAGAATCTTCTTAAAATCAAATTTTCGAAATTTTTTGAATCTATAGCCCAATCTAATAATTAATCATTAATAATTAATCTATACTATTCTATATTAATTATTTTTCCGAACTCTGAACATCTTCAAAGGGATCTGATGAACTAATAATATAATATTTTTTAAAGCGAAATAAGAGAGATAAAAATAAAAATTGAAAAAGAAGAAAAAGAAGCATAGCTAGGTGCATGCGACACTCACGGTGGACATTGGATGCGAGTAAGTTGTAGTGTTGGGTTGGTATGGGCGTGCTAGGGAGGACCTGCAAAATAACCTGCGGTAACGGGACCCTGTGATCTTGGGGACCGTTCGATCGGTCCTGCACACGGGGCCCCGTGCAGGTCTCCTGTCTGCAGAGTGTTTCGCTCAGCGTAATGTTACAACTGTTGGAAAATCGTTGGTGCACGTTGGCACCGTTGTTGATTGCTGTACCGTTCCCATCGCCGCAACCAGTGCAGCTGGTCGATATCGTCGTGGTGGTAGTCGTCGTCGTTGTCACCGATGTTGCCCCTGTAGAATTCATGGTCGCCGTTACAGCGTTGGTCGTCGGAGTACTCGTGGCCGATCCGTTATTCGCAGATGTCGCGTCCGTCTTTGTCTCGACGATCACCTGTGTTGCCTCGCCAATACCGCCCTGATTATTCGCGACCACGAACGCGGAATTTTCCTCCTTGGTGATGCTCATGTAATAGCAAGTATCGGTCTTCTTCATTATATGTCGTGGCCCTGCGTATAGAAGTACACAATTGACGCACGTATTGTGACAGCCTTTTATTCTATATATATTTATAAAATTTAATTAATTTATTTAAACATTTTGTTTTTTTTACTGTTCCTTTTTACTTCTAGTTATTACTATATTCATAATCTTTTCTGACAGAGAGCGAAATACAAGATCTAAATTTCTATAATGTTTCTTATTATTCAAGATCTTTATTTTTTTATTTTATTCAAGAAATAAAAAGCTGGAAAAAGTACCCAAGAAAAAGGAAAGACACCGCGGTAATGTGTGTCGCGAGATTACCAGGATTCAGCAGGATAGTGTCCTCGTAAAATTCCGGAAGTTCCGCCGGTCTGACTGCGACAAGCGCAACCCCATATTTCCGGTGGCTGTGAAAGGATGCGTAGGTGAAAGATTTTCCCTCGTACTCTCCGAAAAAGCGGGAGTCGCTGAGAATTATATGATAAATCTCGTTGCCGGAACATTTACCATATAGCCTGTGCCATTCTTCCTGCGACTGTTGACCTTCTCTGTGAAGAGAACATTTCAATTTATAATTATTTTGTCTTTATGCAATCTTTATAATATGTAATGTTTACAACATAAAATTACACAGAGTAAACAGTAGTATAAAATAACACATTTCATCGTATATTATTTTGTAAAATGTATTACAGTATTTAATAAATGTATTGCAGTATTTAATAAAATCTTACAATCTCACATATATATTTATAATTTGGTAATATATACATTTCATCGAATTGAAATTAATTCTTTCATTATATATGTTTAAAGATTAAATAAATATTGAAGAATAGTCTTGTGAGTGTACACACTACATTGCATGTGGCTATGGCTAAATTTATAGTCTAATTATGCTTTATGGTACATTTTGAACAGTACTTACTGTCCCCTGGATGTGTGTAACAACAAAGTCACCAACGTCGATGCGCCGGGACACGTGCAATTATTTGCCAAAAGGGCGTATTTAAATTCATCCTCGCACACCACGTGCTCCGCGAACTTCACGTGGAGCTTGTTTTCCGGACGGAAGATTTGAACATATTGAGGAACGATAGGCGCAAAATCTTTCACCGCCCATGATCTACAATTGTCAAAATCAATTATCCATGAGATTTAAATTCAATTTTTTTTCAAATTATTCAAGATAATTCTGTGTTAAAGAAAAGAATTTTGAATGAAAATAATGCTAAATGGAAAAGAATTTTTTAAAACATATATTATATATTTTCAATATATATATATATTTCAATATATATATATATTTCATATATATATTTTCATATATAAACTACATATTTTCATTATATAACATTATTTGATTATTTCTTAAATAAAAATTTGATTATCTATAAAATATTTAGATTTTTCCTATTTTATTTTATCTACAGATCTTTTATCAATTCGAGACTTAATTAGAATTACTGAACAGAAAGCCGATGTCTTAAGGTGCTCGCTTACAAGTCAACTGCGCTTTACAACTGAATTTGAAAGTAAAGAAAGTTAAGTGATTAAGGTCAACAGGAAAGCTTAACTTCTATTTAAATTCTAAAGTAAAACTTAAATGAAAAATGTCTGAGATTGATCGCAAAATAGATCGTTGGGAATAATATTAGAATTGCAATGTTTAATACCTATAACGTGAAACCTTTATTAAGGAAAAAAAAAATAAGAAGATGATAAAATTTACAACGACAATTATAAACTTCATTAACGAATTATCTTGAACAATTTTCATTTATCGCTGACCTGAGTATAGTGTGTTCGTCAGCAGCGGTTTTGTCAGCATAATTTCTCGCTGCTAACACGAAACAAGCTTCTGCCTCGTTCATCCTGGCTCTCGCAAGATCGCCATCCTTCAGGCATGAGCCTTGTATGTAGATTACTCTCTGCGCCCAGATTGGCACTTGCAGGATCATCCGCATTGTAGTGTCGAGTTCCATCGGTGATAAAAGCACCACATAATAGTCCTACTCGTGTTCAGATCATTTTCAATCATTAATATTAAAAATGATAAAATAAATTAAAGCAAAAACGTGTAAAAAGATAAATAATGTACTTAATTAACGCTCTCCATATTTTTTAAGTCATAACAATATCATAGATCTTTATAAATGCACCAGAAGTATATTGAATATGTATATTTTTATTCGTAATTATTTATATAAAAAATTAAAATTAAAATTATTTTAAATTAAAATTAAAATTATTTTATAATTATATTTTTATGGCTCATTCAGCAATGTATTTTTAATTTTTACAGATCGCGTTGTAGTCGTGATTAAAATTAAATTCGACGACATGTTTTAAATTAACTTAATTGCCTCAGCTACTTTAACTATGATAAACTGAAAGCTTGATAAAGAATTTTTACGAAATCACAAGTCGTCTAGTGCATAATGAAATATTCACGGCACGCAATTCGTTCGCCTAACCTGCAGCAAGGGATGGGCGTAAAACTCGTTTAGAAAGTCCATAATGGTGTCGGCTTGCAATGTCGTACTGCAAACTACCACATGCTTCTCACTTTGCGCTCTATGTGATGAATACGAGCCACCAAGCTTCTGTCGTTCCATCCATGTGAATGCTAACTGTTCGAACTGTAATCAATATGAGATTATTATGCAATCAACTAATATTTACCTATTTGTATAAATCATAATAAATCAAAATAGGAAATCGCGTTATTCTTTACAAATTTATTAGATTAATAGATCAAATGAATAAACAAAAATGTAATTTTGTTTTAATAAAAATAAAATTATATGTTTATATGCATATTCCACAGAAACTTTTTATATTAAAAATATTGAAAAAAGATAGAATAAAAATAAAATAAAATAAAATTTTTATTTTTATCATTTCTTTTTCAAATCTCTTTTTCGTGCAATTCTTCCATTGCCTCTGAAATGTAAAATTGTATTTTATTTTATATATACGTGTGTGTATATATATATATATATATATATATATATATATATTGCGAAGAATATTACTAAGGCCTCGGTAATTTAAAGGTTTAGGATGCTCGCACAGAATGCTAGAAATCCGAGTTCGACTCCCGGCTGAGATAATATTTTTCGCAATAAATAAATTTACAGATTTCCATATTAAGGAGCTACTGGAGTAATTCAATTATTGATATTACAGTCGTTAAAAAATTCTTTTATTAATTGAATGGAACAAAAAATCCTCTTGTGGAATTAAAGTAGATGTAAAATAGAAGATGGAGTGGATCTTATATTAAAATCGAAAAGAAGTTAAAAATTAACTTAACTTTTTTTTTATTTTAGTACAAAGTTCACTGCAGTACCTTTCTAATTTTGCGTCTTTAATCCTGTAAAAGGATTTTTGATTTCGCTCAGTTAATTCGGAGATTTTTATACGACTAATGGCGATAATTTCACGCCAACATCTCCTTAAGATCTTTTTACTAAATGCCTATTGAGCATTACGGTAGCAGTAATATCATAATTAAATTTGATGGGTTTTAGTCTGCGTTTCTAAGTCCGCGAAAAAAAAATTAATTCGACGTGCAGTTTAAATGGTCACAAATATAATATATATGTATATAGCATATATAAATTCACATGGAATTATTTAAGCATTCAAGCTTC
>Ga0157364_1000574_pt1 | contig 26256 bp, 6 predicted proteins | sample AttsexASBM2_FD_111476 | JGI IMG/M metagenome (GOLD analysis project Ga0157364, IMG submission 111476) | Fungus gardens microbial communities from leaf cutter ant in Ribeirão Preto, State of São Paulo, Brazil - Atta sexdens ASBM2 | ecosystem: Host-associated > Fungi > Mycelium > Unclassified ... | reverse complement strand
TTGTGTGTGTGTGTGTGTGTGTGTGTGTGTGTGTGTGTGTGTGTGTGTGTGTGTGTGTGTGTGTGTGTGTGTGTGTGTGTAGTGTGTAATTTGTGTTAGTGTGTAAGTTGTGTTAGTGTGTAAGTTGTGTTAGTGTGTAAGTTGTATTAGTGTGTAAGTTGTGTTAGTGTGTAAGTTGTGTTAGTGTGTAAGTTGTGTTACTTTTAAAATTTATAGAGTTTAGAATTGAAGAATGTGAAGAGAGAGAATATATACAAAAATATTTTATTATAAAAATAAAATTTATGAGGAAGACGTTTCATTTCTATTAATGTATTCTTTCGTCAATTTGGAATCATGTTATATACATTTAAATAATTTTATTATTTCTTTAACACATTATTTAAGGATATTTTGACTATACAATATCAACTAAAAATATCAGTCAAAAAGCAATCAAAAATAAAAAATAAATTAATATCAGCCAATTATTGTTCAAAATATTTTGATGATATTAGCCTATAAATATGCTCTGAAAACTGCAAAAAACAAAACCACAAATAATTTTATTTATAATAGTTTTATGCAGTAAAATGATTATATTTTTCTCTGTAGTTTTAAATCAATAACTTTTATACAAATAAATAAATATAAATAGACATTTGCATAAATATTTATTATTATTTGATCAATATATATTTACATATATATATATATATATATACATCCTTAAAAAGATTATTATTTATCATAACTTTTAAATTTAATTTACTGTCTTTCGCAGCTCAATCGAATCGGTCCAAAATTACTGTTCAATGGCGGTATCCTGACTACAGGAACCTGCGCCATATTTTTCGGTTTATTGGACAGAGTCAACGGTCATTATCCTTTCATAATCCTGTCTTTCGTGATTAGAATTGTGGAAGCAATGGGAAATGCTGCATTTCTAACAGCTAGTTTTGCCATTATCGCCAAAGAATTTCCCAACAATGTTGCTACAACGTTTGCCAGTTTGGAAACTTTCTTCGGCTTGGGTCTTATCGTAGGTCCTACTGTAGGAGGAGCACTCTATCAGGTAACATATTCTTAATGATTTGCTCTTTTCTTGCTTATATTTTAAACGCAGATATCTACATTTTGTACATATTAGCAAAATAACACGTTAATTGCAGCACATGCGATATTTTTATCTAAATGCCAATAACGTGAATAGGTATTAGAATTATTAATATTATATTGGATATAGATAGGTGGATATACTACACCATTCGCGGTGCTTGGCTCAGCATTGTTTGTGGCAGCAGTTAGTACTGCTTTCATTTTACCCGTACATAATAACAACGATAATGATGCACACAGCACTGGAGGTACTGTTCCTTCAAATTTATGAATATTTAAATCATATGATCGTAACCCTATTGATTTTGCAATACATTATTCGTTACAATTCGTAGGAGTAATGAAAGTCTTAAAAATTCCCGGCGTGATGATCGCCTCCATGTCAATAATCGCAACGAGCATGAGCATCGGATTTTTACAAGCTACACTTGAACCGCATCTGAGGCAATTCAACTTAAGCCCAGTCGTGTTAGGATTGATGTTTGTGATTAATGGCGGTACCTACGCGTTAACTGCGCCTGCATGGGGCTGGCTTTGCGACAATTATTGGCACCCAAAGGTAATTTCGTATTGTAAATATAGAAAAAAGATCATTACGATTCTACATAGAATTCCAACCTTGAATTATCTCCATAAATTATATCACAAATAATTCCAAACGTAATCTCGAGTTAGCTTCCGTTCCAAGGTATTATATTTGCAATATCATCGTAAATATATTAACGCAAAAAAGATATAACGCTCTTCAGGTAGCAACTGTTGCCGGTTGCTTTCTCGTAATGATCGGTTTTTCGCTGGTCGGTCCAGCGCCATTTATTCCGTCACCCACTATAATCTGGATGCCTATCAGCGGCCTTGTGATCCACGGCTTAGGCATGGCTGCTCAACTGGTTGCAAGCTTCACGGATGCCTTACGGACATCTATGTAAGTCGCGTACAAAAAAATAATTCTTTATTTATGAATTTCAATTATTTTCACATAATTCGCAAGTCAATTATTGCAGTTTAAGTTATAAATTAATGAACTTCTAATGAACTACAAATACCCCAGGAAAATTAGATTTTTGTAGGCAATTGTCATAAAAACTACCAGCGGACTTGAAAAACTTTCCTAAAAAAACTGATCGAAAATGCGGTTTTTTAAAAATATCTCAGAACGTAATTATTTAATCGAAAGATCATTATCAAAAAGAAAGCTGATAAAATTATAAACAATTTATAAACAATTATTTTTTAAGTATATATGATTAATATTTTTCGTGATCAAATTTTTTAAAGAATTATATTTTTGGTCATTTCGAGAATGAAACGATTTTTCACATATTCTTTGTTAATATCTCGGATCTGGTTATTTTTATGTACAAAATACTTTTTATAAAAATTGAAGGTTACTAAATTTTTTACAAAATCGTTTTTTGTTCATCCTTGTAGGATCAATATATTTTCCGAGATACAATTTTAAGAATGTTTCCTTTTATTTTTTAGCAAAACTTATTTTTTTAACGTTTTATGTAATTATCTCAGATTCGGCTACTCCTACGTAAAAAGTACTCATTATTAAATCAAACGGTTTTTAAATTCCCTACAAAATCATTTTTTTATTGAACCTCGACGAATAGTTGTCAAGATATAAATAAATTTTCTCTAATTGTAATACATTTTAATGAATAACGTGCTTCGTATGAGAGAAATATACATAAATAGTTTAAAAACTTATAGAATTAGCTTAAAAATGTTTTTTCTTTAGCCTCGTACGATCAATAGTTCCCAAGATACGTGTTTCAAAAATATTATGGGATCCTCAATTTACATTAAAATATGAGTTTATTTATCAATACAGGTATATAATCGAATTGGAAAAAATAATATTCACATTTTTTTCAAAGTTCACATGTATACGATTTCTAGTTAGGCATCACTTTCCAAAATTTATATTTGAAAAAACAATTTCGAGAAAAATTGCTTTTTTTCAACATTTTCTTAAAAAACATGTTCTCCATAACTTTTTATAAATACCTCAGTTTTTAAAGGATTTACGTAAAAAGTAAAATATATCAAATTGAAAAATTTTTATAAAATGCTCTTTTTCTTCTCTCTCCATAAATTTTGCAAGATGTTTGAAGAAAGAGTTTTTTATGATGATTTTTTGACTGAAATTTATAGTATATAAATAAAACGATATATTTGAAAAAATGTTAGAATAACGACATTTTCTGATCTCTTAATAGATAATTTACCTTGAATTTAACATTCGGTTCATATTCATTTTAGAACCAATAGTTTCGGAGGTACAACATTGACAATTAGTATAGTATATCTTATTCAGATCGCTAATTCTGATAGTGACTAAACCGCAAAGGCTAAGTGATGTATATATCTCTTTCTGTTCTCATATCTTAATCATGAAAATGTGAACATTAACTCTCAGTACACACTCAAAAGAATCCCCATGCACAACGGATATTTCTAACCTGACATCTTTTTTTGCTTGTATCTCAAGTTATAATACATCGATTTTAATAATAATTTTTTTTTTAATTAATCGTTTGAAGACTGAAAAATAAGAATTTTTAGGCAAAAAAGTCGAAAAAATCGTGGCATAAAAGATATCTTGCAATAAATCAAAAGGGATCGGAAAAAACGTGCAATTTTCGAAATTGATTTTATTATTTTGTTGTGTATACTGAAAAGATAAGATTTTTAAAATCAAATACAATGTAAAAAATTTTAAATGATTGATTCAAAATAGTAGAAAAAATTCGAAAAAATTGATAATCAAGCAAGTCAATATATTTATAAGATTTTCATTATATTATCATTTATATTTTCGTGCTAAAATGACCGTTGGCAAAAATAATGAATAACATAAATTCATTATAAATTTTTTATATTTGGCCTCAGCCAGAATTGAAAATACTGAAATATGAAACAGATGTAACAATGTATATATTTAAAATAAATTAGTAGAAATAATATTGTTTATGATGTGATTCTTACTCATAATCTATTAATTTGCTGATATTATTGCTGGTATTTATGAATTTCTCGCCTACAGTTTTCTCAATATCGTCGGTCGGCGTCGATGAATTCGGACGATGATGATTTTATTTTAGTATATTATTGATCAATAAATTAATGCTTTTGTGAATCATGCACTAGATCTTGGTGTGAAATAATTCCTTTATTTAATCTCTCAATGAACATACGTTTCGAACCTTAGTTTGGATCCTTTTCACATTTAAGTTGACAAAATCATTGTGTTTTCTGATACAATTTCGTTATAAGATAAAACTGACATATGATTATTGAAAGATTTATCGATTCATCTCAAAGGAGCTTTGATTCAAGCACGCGCGCGCGCGTAACTCTATATTTATATTAGTATGTTATATATTTTAAATAGACTATGTGCATACGTTAATATTCATTTACATTGCATAATTTTTTAATATTATTATATATAAGAAGGATGAACAAATAAGGAAGTGTAAAAAGTATGAAAAAATGAATGAGTTAAGGAGAATTGTAAACCAAGTCCTCTCCTTGGCTTGTTTATGCTGAAGCGAATAAATTCTATTCTATTCTATATGTAGGCATTGTATAATAAAAGCCCCTTGAATAACAAACTAACTTTACGTGTGTACGTGTGTATGTACGTGTGAATCTGAAACTTGGAAAATGACACAAATGATCTTTTTGGGTTAAGAGATCTTGAGATCTCTCAAGATTGAATCCGATTTTAATCGGATTAATCACAATCAAAAACGTACTTCGAATATGTAATGAAATTATCATTAAATTTTTTATTATGATTTTAGTTTCTGAGATATTTTAACTGAAATAAATTTTCACAAAAGAATTTTGGATAAGCTTGATTATTATATATATAATAAAAATTTATAATATATTTGTTTATATCATCAAAATATATTGCCAGACGCGAGTAATGTACAAACAAAATGATTCAAAAAAATCATATAAACAGGCAATTGGGAATTGGCACTGTAGACAATGCATAATTTTTGTTTCTGTAAATTAATTATATATTATTGTATATCATTACTTGTATGTGTTTCGGCTAATCTTTTAGCCTTTTTCAGCAAATTTACAGTGCACATTATTTGTTGAAGAAGGCTAAAAGATTAGCCGAAACATATGCAAATAATGATATAATATATATGATTTTTTTTTTAATTATTATCTTGGAAATTTAATTAACACAGTAATTTATTTACCACTTAAAAACAAAATGTTCTTTTTAGACTAATTACGTAAATAAATCTTTCTCGGACGTATTTCGGAAACTATTGGTCATACGAAGACGAATAAAAAACGATTTTCTAGAGAATTTAATAATTTTTAATCTTCGTCGATAATTTTAATAATCGTGTTATTTTGTACGTAAAAGTAGCTAAATCTGAGATATTTACAACAAAAGTTCAAATTGTCAAAAATACAACATTCTTTAAAAAATTCTATTACGGAAAGTATTAATCGTTTGACTTTCAAGAAAAAACGAAATTGTTCGTAATTTTATCTGTTTTCTTTTTTTATAATGGCCTTTATTTCGATAAAATAAATACTTTCTGAGATATTTTTGAAAAATCGCATTATTATATATCAGTTTTGTGAAACTGAAAAGTTTTCCAAGTCTGCTAGCGATCAGAACTTTTAATATATCATTGTATATTAATATAATATATCATTGTTGTATAATATATCATTTCGAACAACTTCCCGAAAACAAATCTTTTATGACAATTTTTCCTCTAAAACGCAAAAAAAATTTAATTTTCCTGTGCTAAAATTGATAATGCTTTTAATTCGTATTCCATATCAAGATCATTTGGATTTCCAAATAATCTTGAAACTTATGGCCTCATCAGCGGATTGTGGACAAGTACATTTGCTCTCGGAGCTTTCATCGGTCCCAGTATCGCTGGAATTCTACTGGATAACATCGGTTTTAGAAATGGTTCTATGTTTATCGTATTACTTCACATGCTAGTGGTATGTTTTCTGATTCACTTTATGTACAATATATATATATATATATGTAGATTTTTTTGCAATTAAAAAAATTGATTTTAGTTTAAATCTGAGCTGTCCAAAAAAAAAACTACAGCCTAATGCGATCTTTCTTTGAAAAAAAAAAATCATACCCGAGAAAAAATATTTTGTATATAAATGGACATATTTTATATATAATTGTACATTTTATATATAATTATATATTTATATATAATTATATATAAAATTATATTAATTTATATATAAAATTATATAGAATTATATATAATTATATATAAACAATATATGTATAATATATTATAGGTGATAACCGTATATGTGATAACGCAAACTATAGAAATCAAAGTCTTAGTCTAACTAGATCTATCTTAAATGCTTATATGATTCTTGTGTAAATTTATATACAATGTAATCCTTAGAAACGCACGCCGAAATGATTTTTTCAATTTTGAAATGTTTCACGCCATATTTCGACGTGTGTTTCTAGGGAATATATAATATGTATATAATATGTATATATAGTAAGTATATAAATTTACACAAGAATCATATAAGCATTTAAGATCCAGCTAAATCGTTTAAAACTTTGATTTCTATAGTTTGCATTATATATAAAATATGTCCATTTATACACAAAAAAAATTATATATAATTTTATATAATTATATACAAAATATTTTTTCTCGGGTAAGAATTCAAAATTATACTAAGATTAATGCCTAGGCATAAAACTTTGTCTTATTTAAATAATCATAAACTCTTTGAAAAAGCAAATTATTGGATTTCGAGAATTAACAATCTGATTATCTACAAACTGCATAAATATCTTGAATTTGAATTTTTAAACAGTATAATTGTTCAGTGATTTGTATCTAAACCATAAATAAAATTGCTTGTATTATTTTTTTCGCAGGGCGTGATAGCTGCAGTGTTCCTGAGCAGCTGTAGTCGTACACCCAAGCCATACATCGAAATCACTACGGTGGAGAATCTCAGAGCACCACTGATGGAGAGTGGCCGATTAAGCGGTAGCAGTTTGCATCAAAACGGACGGGGTCAGGGTGTACCGATCGACAGGCCCGGCGGCATGAATTCGCTGATCGTGTGTAACAGTTATTCGAATAGAGCCGGTGCTTGGTCCAGGGCGTCGTACAGCGGTCGCTATTCTCATAGTTACGGTTCCATAGAAAATAAACGTTATCTGGAGTTCACCACGTGATAACGAACATTCAGCATCCGGAAACAGCAATAAGATTCTGCTCCACTCATCGCTGTCTGATTCCCACCATCGAGATCATTCAATTTGCAAAAATACAAAAAACTGTTTCTTATTCAATAAGAATGTCAGGCAAAAACTAATGTTTTATCATTCACTTTATTGATAAGCTAACAATAGCCACAAATTTAGCTTAATTTAGAAATGATAGTATCTTTATAACGAAATCTACATGATAATATACATATTTTTATAAAGCCACTTAAATTTACAATAATATTATGATAAAAGGATATAAAGTGGCACTGACGATAAAAAATTAACTTAAGCATATCTATTAGCACAATAAAATTAAAATTAATTTTATCTACATCAAATACAAAATTTTAACATATGCATACATAGAATATGTATGTCACTTCTCTGATGCCATATATATGTGTCACAATGATATTAAATTATGTTAAACCGAATTATATTATCATAGAAATATTATGACATTATCATAAGAATTATAAAAAATTTCTTCGCGTATCAACGATTTAATCCATTAAAAAAGAATACGCGAATTTCTTTCTCCTACTGTCTTCATTATCTTAATCGTACTACTTTAACTTTTTATTTTTTAAAGTAAGTTTTACAATACTCTTTATTTATACAGTACTAATTCGAATAGACGAATGTAATTTGCAATCAAATGTAAATGTAATTTTAGAATAATGATACGTAAATCGTGAGATTTTTACTTCTTATATTTAAGATTTTGAAGACTGCATAAAAAGTTACATTTAAGGGATGAAACAACTAATCTCAAAGAATGCAGAAAGTCGAATAAAACATATAGTGGATGCATAAAATGCTTCAAGCAGTATTCACAGAGCATTATCGCCGATCGTTTTATTACGGTTTACTTAACGGACTCAAGTTACACTACCCTTTCTGTTAAGCTCGATTTGATAGTAGCTGAAGAATCGAAGCTTAACAGAATGTTAAACTTCGATTCTTCAGCTACTATTACTGTTATAATAATAACATCTACACAGACACACACACACACACACACACACACACACACACACACACACACACACACACACACACACACACAATATTCTCACGAAAAATCGAGACCGATTATTTACATGTTGTAAGTAGCATCTGTAACACACTCTCGAATTTTCTAGATGCACTTGTTAAATTTCATCCTTCATCCAGAATGTTTCATCAATACGGCGTATGATAATCGTTGAAACGGTGTTATTTTCTTAAAGAAGAAACTGTCCTTATAGTACGCATTATGATTAGTTTTATGATTAGTAATAGTTAATAAAGGTTCTTCATTTCATAATGTTAAATTTGATAGTGTAGAGTACGGTGTAATCATTTTGCTATATAAGCTTTTATATTATAAATAATTCAAGTAAAAGCTCTAATGAGTAAATTAAAATGTTAAAAAGAAACTTTTGAGAGTCGACACAATTGTATAAAATTGTATAAAAGTGTATAATTACATACATTTTGTTAAAAAAATAAATATACATTTTGATCCTAATTTGGATGCTCTTTAATATATAAACTTAATATTCACAGATAAAAATAATCATATATATTGTCACGAATATTGGAGTAACAATCGTCAAGATATCATTCATTTTATTGGAATATAATAAATAATCACATCTTATTAGATGTGAAGACGTGAGAATTAGTCAATATTTGATCATATTTACTTTCTTACATTAATATTCTTGATGATTGTTACTCCGATATTCGTGACAATGTTTATTTATGATCTTTTTCTATGAATATTAAATTTATACTGAAGAGGATCCAAATTAGAAATGTATATCAAAATGTATATTTATCTTTTTTAATCAAATATATGTAATTACACACTTATACAACTTGTGTTGGCTTTCAAAAACTTCTCTTTAACGCTTTTATTTTATAATGTTAAATAATGTTAGATAAATAATGTTAAATAATGTCGAATACTTTGCTATATTTTATAATATCAAAGAAGTCGGGAAATTTAGCCGATATTCAATTGATGGAACTTGAATCTAGAATTATGCGATTATGCCGTTGCATAAACCTGTACTTGCAACGGCATAATTCTAGATTCGAGCGCCAACAGAAAAGGTAACGGACGTTGTGGGTGTTAATGGTGTCGTCGAAATCATATGCAAATGATTTTCATAACAAGTTTGCATGATTATTGCCAATCGTTATTGCAACTGTTTACACGAGAGAGAATCAAGGAAACTGAATAAAATTGTAAATATATTTTAATTATACATACTCTCAATCTTTTGGAGTGAAAATTGCATCAGTCTTGAAAAAAGAGTGGAATTTTCACTCTTTTGGAATTTTACTCTTTTGGAGTGAGAATTACTCCAAAAGAATGAAATCTCACTCCTTTTTGGGATTACTTCATTTCTTGGAATGATTTTCACTCCAAAAGAGTGAAATCTGTCACTCTTGTTCAAAAGTGAAAATATTTTTATTCTTTTTTCAAAACTGGCTCAATTTTCGGTCTTTTGAAATGAGATTTCAAAATTTCACTCCAAAAGATTTAGAAAGTATTATTTTACCGCTGAATAATTATCAGTAATGTATCATGTTTGAGTAGAACACTTTTTAATATTATGTTATATAAAATATTATAGAACAATTTTATACATAAAAATAAAATAATAGAAGTTAAATACGCGTATAGTAGCAATTTTAACATTACGAGTCTACACACATAATAAAGATTTTTTTTATCTAAAATATAATTCTCAATTAATTTCCAATTAATTTCTTTAATTCTGTGAATGCTATTATTGTTTTACGAATACATTATGTAATTAACAACTCTAATGAGAATAAAATAACGAAGATCTGCTGACAAAAAGTAATGTAAAAAATGCTGTTTAACAAAGTTTTACTTTTACACATAAAATTTTGAATTTCTTTAAAAAAGAAATGAAAGAAGACTTTCTTAATGGCATAATGTTACGTATAATATTTCTCTCTTTCCCTCTGTTTACATCTTACATACTAGAAGCTGATGCATTCCTATAAAAAGATATGTATCCTTTCCTCTCTTCTTCATGAAATTCACTTTCATAGATCTCTCATTGCTTTTAACTACCGTGTCGAGTTGCCGAACGTGCTTGACAAACGTAGTTCTTTTCTGCGCTCGATTTGAATTCCAAGCTGTTCACGCATACGACACGCCCACGCACGTGCACGAATTCTTTAACAATGTATGCGCGACTGTCTCTTTCCTCGCTCCCGTCTGTGGATGTATAACAATATAAGAAAAAAGGCGCGTTCTGTGAACTCCGCACGTGCAAATGTGTGCGTCGATGATTCATAACTCAAATATTAAAAGTAGATAATCTCGCGATTCTAAGAAAGGACACATTGTTAACATATTCGATCATCATTTTAAGATGCTTAAATAAATCTGCTTAGATAAATCTTTTTCAATAATTGACTTTAAAGTTTAAGTTCTATTTATATTATAAAACAGAACACATTTGCATTTTTATTTAACGAGAAATAAATTGTGACATTTGATTTGTTAAATTTATTTACTTTAAAAGTAACATGAAAGTACAATTTAGAGACTATTACAAATTCAAAAAATATTATTTATAACAAACTCTGGAAGTTATACATCGTCTTATTATGAAAACTATATCTTTTTAATTATATTTAAATTTTTTTAAACAGACGATTCAATTTTTCTTTATAAAGTCGATTTCAATAAGAAATACATGCAAAAATTGTTTAAACTTTATCTTATTTGACTGACCGAACGTTTATTGCGGGAGCTCAAGCATCTTTCTAATTAATTTTATTGCATCTGCACGAGAATGTGCAACAAGTAAAACTAAATAATGCGCTACTGTTTCCGTAACTATTTCGTATTCCGTAGATAGTCGTGTTCACTCGTGTGCATCGACCTGTCGGTAAATGATTCTGCTATTTCTACAATGTGCTAGCAAAACTCTATTCGGCACTTCTTGCTAAAGATTGTTTTTCACATTATGTGATCGTTGCATATAAAATCGATGATTGATATCAAAATTAAATTATTTCTTTAAGGAGCTCCATTGTATTTACATGAAATACGTCAAATTCGCATAATGCACATGAAGTAAATTAAAGTGAAATAATCCATGAAAAATATATAACAAATCTAAGCAGAGAATCGCCAATTTTTAGGTCAATTAAATATTAATATTATTGTTCGTATAAAAAATTATATTTTACCTTTGTAAAACTGTAATAGAGTATGTTTGTAAAGATGGAAAAGGCACTTCGTGTATACGAGCGGAAGGAAGCAGTGAAAGAGAGTAGATAGAGAAAGAAAAGGAGGGAGAGAATTTGAGGGTCTTTGTCTTACCTTCTTTAAACACAACCGCGCACAAAAGCGAAGTGAAGGAACGAAAGGAAGACGAGGGAATTATTAACGCATACGGCGTTGCTCACCGGTGTGCATCGAAGTGTCCGCCGAAGCACTAGCTTCCCTTCCTTCGACTCGACACCCCACGGTTCCCTTTTCCCCACGATTCTCAATGACGAGACATAAGGCGTTACATCGCGAATTCCTACGGATCTTATCGTCCCGGCTGGTTGAATGTAAGAATTCGACCGGAAGGAACAGCATGGTCGAGGGTGACGCGATTGCAATTATTGCAATTACGTAATAATTGCTCCCTTTTGACGTAATTGAAGAAACGGTGTTCGAAATTAATTCGTTTTTAAATTTGCAATTAAATCTTCGTTTGCATACGTTATACTGCTGAAATTAAGAATTCTATGACAAAAGAAAATAAAATTTGAGGTAAATGATTAGTCAAAACACTTGTTATTATTATATAATATATAATGTTTAATTCAAATCTAATAAAATCGGAATTTGAAAATTTTAAACAATCTTCTTAGAATTCTTTTATAAGTTTTCTTAGAGCAGATCCGTGTTCCGTAACTTCTAACGATAGTGTCAGTCTCGTTACATTGTTGCGCAGCTTCTTTACCTTATATTAAAACCTACGCAATGATAATGTGACGATATTATTACAGAGAGTTACAGAATAAGGGACTTATAACTCTATAATAACTGCAATTCTTAATGATTGTAACGATATCGTTTCATTGTTGTTATTTAGCTTTTTTACTGAGTACAAAACCTGCGCAAGGACAATATAACGATATTACATTGTTGTTGCGCAACATTATACTATGTGCAAAATTATGCACAACGATCCATTATATATTACAGTTATTAAGAGTTTACACAGAATAGAATTATTAAATTAGACCTCCATTCTATAATTTTTGACTGTAACGATATCGTTAAATTGTTATTGCGCAGGTTTTATACAAATAAAGAAACTGCGCAAAGACAACGTAACGAATTCATTACAATCGTTAAGGCTCGGTTGTACTAACGTTACTTTATTTTATTTTAAAATTTGATGTAAAACTTAACTCTATCTCATTTTAAAATCGAAAAGAGGAACAAAGAGAGTTTTAAATCTCGCTTAAAATTAAAGTAACATTGGTGCAACTGGGCCTAAGAGTTACAGAATAGGATCCATAACTTTTTAAAATCAAACATTTCGTCTATCAACTTGTAAAAATCAGAGCAAAAAATATCTATTTAGATATTTGAATTAAAAAGTCCTAAAAAGATTTCGCAATGTTTTCAATATTGTTTTTGTGAAGGAAAAAAAAATAATCATTATAAATATCAAAAAATTAGCTGTAGATATAAACAGGTACGTTAGCATGACACCTTGCTCTACACTTCCCTTGTTCCTCGACCTATCCTACCATCAGGTGCACTTATCAGGTGAGGTGCTGCCATCTGAGCAGGTACACCCACAGATAAAGCAAACATAATGCTAACGCACACATACACAAGTAATCCACGAAAAGGAGCAGGCTGTGGAAAGGGGGTTGCCGGTCGTTCCTCCCACCTTTCGCCCCTGTCAACCGGTAGAGGGGCCCTGATGCGCAAGCGCAAAGACCCGTGGGTCCTTTGCACTAAGAGCGAACGGCTGGGACTCGACTTCGGAGACTCGAAGTCTGTTTCTGTCGTAGGGGAAGTTGCCGCGGAACGTGCTGATCGTCAGCGTTTCTCTTAGCGGTTTATAACTTCCATCCTCCGCGAGTTCTTGTTTTGATTTTTTTTTTTTAATTTCTCCTCTTCTTTCTTTCTTTTTTTTCTTTTCGTCGCGATTTGTTCGCGAGTGAAACGTGCGCACGATTTTGGGATTTCGGTACATTATCAGTGACGAAAGAGAAAGAAAGAAAGAGAAATTACTCGTGTTTACCAGTGTGCACTGTGCCATGAGGATCTAGAAACATCGGTCAGGGTAAGTTGCTAATTACATTATCTAACAAAATTTTTTTCACTTAATCCTAAAGAATACAATTACGAAACACTTTATGAGATTAAAATTATGTAACAAATACTTCTCAGAAAAAATATTTTGTTTGTAAAGAAGAAAGCTAAATCTTTCATTTTTCTGATTACTTATAAATGCAATGAAAAATTTAATAAATTTTAAAATTTTTAATAGATTGTTAATCTTTTTACAAAATAAATTTTTAGAATTAAAAAAATAGCGTTTACAATTTGCGATAATAATATAAGCAAGCTCGAATGGAGAAATTACGAGAATATTAATCTCTTAGAAAACTAACTAACTCTTAATAGTCTACTTTTAAAATTTTACAGCTTCTCCTTAAATAAGCTTTATCATAATTTATAATTTTCATTGTACTTCTTGTCTCAAAATAACACTCTCACAAAATATAACACTATTTCAACGCGACTATAATAATTTTCCCGTTCTATAAAAATTAAAAGTGTCCGTTTTGAGTATTGATGAGAGTTTTATGTGCTTCTCTCTCTCTCTCTCTCTCTCTCTCTCTCGCATATTTATATAAATTATTGTTCCTTTCTTAAATATAAGATAAAAAATAAATTTATATAAATCAATACTAATATAAGAAAATACATAAATCCATTCAAGACATTATAAACTCACTAATGACCTCTATAACATCTTTATGACATTATAAAATTGTCCTAAACATATGTTCATCTGTGCCATTCACTTTTTATGAGAAGTAAAAGAGTAAAATATTGAAAGGTGAATAATAATAAAATTGTCAATTGATTTACACGACGATTTGTAGAATCTTGGTTTATGAAATCTTATAATACTTCTGAATAGTTATAGAATTTTTCTAAACATTTTTTTCACGAGTATCGAAAGGCGATGTTACATTCATCTAATTATCGCAAGAACATGATAATGTTATTATTAATATAATCGTAATTACGATCTTCGATGGAACATGCATCTCAATATTTACGTTAATATTTCCGTGGCACGAAAGTGCAATGCGATCTCCGACTCGCCGTGGAGGTAGATAGCCGAGCGGAGCACTGACCGGTGATTTGAATGCGCGATGCAGTCACCAGACGCTAGCATTCATAAATGCCCCGTATCTGCATTCCGTACTTGGTAGCAGAAATACGATACACACACGATCGTAAATATCATTGCAATTTGTTGCCAGACAGTCAGATACTACACGTATTGCTGTCAATATAAATAATTTTCTTGTAATTTTATTGTCTTAACGACATCTTCTATGGACGAAACTATGTTGTCTTTCTGCAAGAAAGAAGAATATTCGTTCCGCTTAAATCAAATTGATCACGAGAATTGATAAACCTACTTTCCTTTTATATTTTCAAAAATAGATCACAATTATATACAGCTGGTACCATTTTTCAAGTTGACTTTATTTTAAGATTAAGCCTCATTTTTAAGGTTAGCTTCAATTTAAGATTTAATAAATATATACAATTATGTTTGAAAAACTAATATATATACATTTTCGTTTTACCACTTACCATATGGTGCGACGTTCCGTTGTATGAAATACTTCGAGAATATTATTAATAGCTGATTTCAATCGCGGTACCGACTTTCGTTTTATAAAGCATCTTTGATTTTACGCCGAAAAAAGACTCAACTATTCTGCGTGTAGATTACAATCAGCTAGGGTATTTGAAATTATGATTCCAGGCGTGTCCAAGAAGGGAAGATTAGGACGAGCAGACGAATGAACGAACGAACGGACGAACGGATGGACGTAGGTATGTGCGTATGTGCGTATATACATCGTCAGAGATCAAATCACGTTAGCCTAATGTCGAGAACGTTCGTACGTGGGTGGTTGTATCCACGCTGGAATCTCGACGGCGATTCAACATCCTGTGGTTTCATATCGCTAAAGGATTCCCGTAGGAATCCAATCTCACGCAGCATCTCTTTAATGTGAGAAGGGCATACAGACCTGTTAATCGAGAAGTGATAGAGAGTAATCGTAGCTAATTTAAGTAATTTACGAATTAAGACAATTGTAGGTTTCTACAATCGCCACAAGCGACAGAATAAAAATATTGGAATTTTTTTTAATTATATATATATTTTTATTTTATATATAATTTAATAAAACTTTAGAGTAAGATAAATATTTAGAACATATAACTTTTTTGTCGTATACATATTTTAATAGCTATTTAACGTATGTTTAAAATATGAATGAAACATTAACAACATGATTTGCAAACAAAAGAAACGTGGCATTTAAAGATGATGTTATTTAAAAAGTCTGATTAGTGACGATATTTTATTCAATACGATATGATGTCACGGAGGGTAATCTAGCACTACGACGGTTCATGATCTCTTCTTCTCTTTATCTCCTCTTTCCTCCTTCTCCTCCTCTTCAATTCACGTAAACAGGACGCAGAAAACAAGCGTCATGCTCAACAGACTGAACGAAGAAGATCGTGCGAACTACGGATATGCAATTAATCTCCATTTCGCGCAATTTCCTACATCGCGGTCCATTATCCCCCTAACTCTCCCAAGAGTATCGGCATGCAAAGTGTGTGCGGGTCTCGAATTAATCGCTCGACAACAACATGCGACAAAGTAGAGTGCGAGACTCCGAGCTTCGTATCGAGAGCTGGACCGCCACAGCTCGTTACACGAGTCTCGGAATGAACCACACCGGGTCTCCATTGGCGAGCCAATCGCTTTCCGCATGTGTTTTGCATATGGACTCTGTTTGGTTGTAAGGCCTCGCAGGCCTCTCGTGTCGGACCCACTCGAGAGAGATTCGGAACCTCTTGAACGTCTCTCTATATTGTGTGCATCCGTGTGAGACGCGTTTATTATGCTTTTGTATGCGTTGCGTTGTGTATGCGCGATGTGCGAGAGGGTGTGCGCCGTCACAAAATGTAGTCGAACCGGCTACAAACGCGCACATACTTACTACAACGCATCCACAGCAGCCGAGCCTTGCAACTTCGTGGATGCTGGGTCTCCGAGTGCCCTGACGAATTTCTTTCTCCTGAAACGCGTGTTACGGCTGCAAAGCGCACGCCGCGGTAAAAGTTTTACACTTCGCGATTTTGCACGGACTGGGCTTTCCTTGCGGTCGAAAGCAGTGAATGTTCCTCATTACGATATCATATATTAAATGCAGGTATTTTACGGGAGATCGAACCGCCACGCCGCGCCGGTTTTGACTTTCCGAGTTTTAATAAAAACCTAATTAGGTTCTTATTATGATCTGATGAGGCTATCCGAATGAGGATCCGACTACTGTCGTTACATGCGTTACATGCGTTACATGACTAATCAGGTCCCAATGAATTTATCTTATCAGGATCTGTTAAAATCCCTGGATAAATTAAGTTGGGTTGGGGAATATCTTGAAAAATAAATAAAAATATTGAAATTTCTTTAAATGAATCATGTTTATGCTCAATTTTCAAAGTGTTATCCGTATCAATCCCGAACTGTTTATTAACATTATCGTATTCAAAAGATCAAAATCTATAAAAAAAAAATACTATTCCGTTTACTTACATCTTTTTGAATAGAAATCGAATTCTTTTTAACATCCTCCTTTCGAGACTCTCGTCGTTTCCGAGATGCTCAACAAGGAAAAGAGTATAATGGCTGCTGCATTCGATCTATGCGTTGGTCTTGGGTTAGCCATGCATGTTCCATGAATTTCTGCAACGTCGCTCTCGGCATCGAGAAGCACAGAGGAGCGACCATTCGTCCGGTCGTCCGAAAAAGAACATATCTCGGCTCGACGAAGAAAGGCTCGTAAAAGCAGTATGCAGTCATTGCACTGCATGTAGGATCCGCGCACCTCCGCTACGCCGCTTGCAGAACAGCGAACAATGGATAGTGACGTCACGAGACTGCACCTGTAGCTGCAAATGCATGTGCGCGAGGACCATCCCGTGAATCGCAAACGTCTCGCGGACTCTATTCCGCAGCTTTTGAACCGGGCGAACAAGTGTTTAATACATAACGTATGGCGCCAGCATCTTCATTTCCGTATAATTACGTACCATTATTTTGCATATTGCTTGAAAACGTCTGACCAACGAGAAATCGAAGATTCAATAGTGCGTCGTAGATTTTATTTGATCAATTTATCATCATTGTTAATACAACGCTTGTTAAAAGACGCGCATATTACGAACTTGATGTAAATAATGTTGATTCTTCATCACGTTTTGTATCAGATAAAGTTAGAAAACCGAAGTTTTTTGAAAGATGGGGATTGAAAATTTTCTCTTTAAATGAAAAAAAGATATACCAAAGTATATATTCATAGTAATTTTATTTCGATTTCGTTAAAGTTTAGTTTCATTTTATAAATATAACGAATTTTTTCGATATAATATTACTTAAGCATTTACATCAAGAAACTCTCACCCTTTTTAAAAAAATAATGATAAATAATAATGCAATTTTATAAGTTTAAAATAAATTTTATAAGTTTAAAATAAATATTTTATTTACATTTACTGGTAATAATCATTACGAAAGACCTCGAAAATCGGACGCGAAACGCGATGTCTCTCACGAAACGTCGTGAAATATCAAATGCATCATCGCGCGAAGATTTGAAGCTATATTGCGAAGTCATAAATTTCGACAAATTATAGCCGATTGCAACCATCGGCAAAACATAACCCTCGTTCGCGAGTAAATTCTCTCACGTTGCTGTGCAAAAATGTTGCCATGATGGGACAACGTGAATTTTTTTCGGGCGCAATCGCGCTCTCCGACTGGACTTTCTCCATTTAAAATTCGTCTGCCTTCACCTGACCGAGTCATCGTTCGTCCGGCTCTCAAGACCGGATCGGATCGGGAGAAGGAGGCCTCGCTAAATATCTTATTACTTTTGAATTAACATATCGGTACCGAGATAACTGGACTTTTTCTTGCCGCGGCTCTCTGTCAGCATGCTGCGGAATATAGTTAGGATATATGGGTCAGCCGGCGATCCCTTCATTGACGTTTCAAGCAATTGTACCTGTGCGTTGATACGAACGGGGGAAATTAATTTAATTGGTTGCCATAGATATAACATGCTCGAGCATGTCTTTTTTTCGACCACGTAGCTTATCAACACTTTCGCAAGTAAGGTAAGTGGTAGTTGACCGAAAGTCTGTGCACCGTCGATTTCTAATATTCGAACGGTCGAGGACAGTCACAATTGTAAATCAATAGAGATCGGATAAAATTAAAATGTTGATTCTTGTCTTCCTTTTCTGTCTCACTACCCAATGTAAATAGCACATAGTGAAAATCGACCGATTCTTTCACCGGGAGAGTAACGCATGCAGTCGCACCGGTCTCTTTTACCTGCGTTCCGTTCTCGAGAATATGCGCGATTGTCGATCGGATCGACGATCGATCTTCATGACGGAGAGTTTCTACGCGACGGGAAAAAAAACTCGCCGCATCGAACAGTTATAAAAGTCAATCACGAGTATATACATATCGAGGCGCACGACTTCTTAGTCGCTCACTCGCTTCCTTCACCGGGCAGCTTTCATTTGAGTTTCTATCACGTTAGACTTTCAACGGAGGTCTACGACTCCTCGATAGACGTTCCAATGTATATACCAGTTAGTATACAGTAATGGATAGTTTGTCACGAGCGCCATTCGCACGGATAATTCTAATCGCGCCGATGATTTTATTCGTGCGTCGCTTCGCTGACTTCGCTTTTGTCCGTTCCAGTGTTTTGACAAAATAAAGGCAGTGTGGCTACAAATGGCAAGGCCTCTATAAAAAAAGAAGTCGTCGCTAACATAAAATTTATGAAACGTGAAATTTTAGTTGAAAAGCTTGATAAACTGAGCGGGGAAAACGTCGATATACATATATTTTGCGTTTATGACCGTTTCCATCAATGTAGATTAACTTTAATCTCGGTTTCATCTTGATTTAATTTACTCTTCATCTTTTTCTAATTCTTACAACTAGAAAAAGTTGAACTGAGATTAAAATTAATACTCTTGAAGCTTCCACGGACACTTTCTGTACAGAAATTATGCGTTTCGCGGGTCCAAATTCATACTTCTTACAATTAGTATCAGACTATTCCTGAATTGCAGTGTTCACGAAACATTAGCATTCTAAAAATGCGCGAAATACATAATTTCCGTCGAGATTAAAATTAATCTACATTAAAAACAAGCATTAACAAAACTTCTTTGTAAGTCGAAATAAAGAAATTCATTTTCATGTATGAACAAATATAACAATATTTTATTACACTTTTATCAAATCGTTATATTCTTTTTAATGTATATATAGAAGAGCAAAATAACTCACTAATTGTAACATAAATAATATTTTATGAATTTATTTCTACGTTTCATTCGTTATTAAACGTAATCTTTAATGAATCATTGTCGAAAGATTTAACGTAGAGGAATTAAATGTTGTAAATCGCGAAACTTTTAAAAAGTGCTTTTTGTGCAATCTAACATTAAAAGGAAAGGACGTTTAAGTCTGAACAGTCAATGCCGGGTTAATCAATAGGAAGTTACAGGTAGTATTATATCGACTTTGTCCATCAGCTGTTTCGACTCAAATTGCAAAAGCCGCTTGAGCCAATAGCTCGATACAGACTTCGGTTGCTTATCACGTTACAACGGTCGTGTTCTCCGTTCACCGCTCTCAAAATGGCGCCGGAGACAGTTAGACTTGTTACGTCAGATCGCCGATTACGGTCGCGCCAAATGACGGAATGTATTCAAGGATCTAATCTCATCCCCTCGTCCTCTCTCGCGACCCTGTTCCCACTCGGAGAGATATGCAACCATGCAAAGTGCATACAGTTGAACATGCTCGCGTGATGGCCGTAACTAGGTTAGGTAATTCACAAAAGACCAGAGGTGCACGTCCTTGACAGAATCGGAAAGTATTACAATATTTTGAACGAATAAATGCACAAAATTAAACATTCGATCATTTTCTTCTTGTTTCTTTTTGCACAGAGAAATTTTTAACAAAAATAGAAATTAAAAAACTTCACTTGTATCTCTCGATAATTAAGCCAAAGAAATAACAAATGATTTTGATCAGAGACTCGCGAGGTCGAAAAGTATCTCACGCAATTGGAAAGCACGTCTCTAATGCACAATTCACTTAAGGAATTATTTAAATTAATATGGACTGACGTGGTAATCGACAGACGTTAGAAAACGAACGACGTGTTTCATAAATCAAACGATCGCATGAGCGGTTGCGAATGAGAAAAAAATACTAGACTCACATCGACCGATTACACGGTTCGCAATCATTTTGATCGATGCCGATGCGTCGTTGACTGCTACGTTTCCTGTTATTTCCCTTCTGCGCTGTGCTGTCGCGTCTGAGGAATGCGATTCGCTCGATCGGCCGTTCAATAAATAATTGGGTTAACGGTTTCGCGGCGGAATCGTCGTCGCTGGCAGTCGAGGGAAACGGCCTTGATGATGTTGCACAGACGTCCTAAGGACGATTCACCCAGCTTTCTCCGAACGCACCTCTAACCGACTAACCGATCACTCGATCGTTCATTAGTAACCACGCAATTTTCTGTTGTACCTGCAGCACTTAAAGCGTTTCTCTTTCTTCGTACGTTGTATATTTCTTACTTATCTACGTAACATTGAAAATCGAACGAATTAATTAAGATTGCTTGTCATCGGTTGCGAATTAACATCATTGCAACGTTGACTGAAAGAATTGCTCCTTGGAAGTATGATGAGACTTGTATATCATCCATTACATCAAGAATAAATTACTTTGCATAATTGCTATTTTGAGACTGCATGTAAATTTGTATGTCAGAAAGAATACAATGGGATTAATGTTAAATATTATGAATTCGTAATATTATGAATTCAATGAGTTCTTACACTAAAAATTTTTTTAATTTGCTTCTGTAAAAAAGAAAGTACATTTTACAAAATTATATTATTATTGTGCCTATTATTTGCTTTAAGAAATTGTTATATATTAAAAATTGCAAAATATTATATTATTTATTACGTTTTAAATATGTAATTAATGTAATTAATGTAATTAATAGTATATAACATTTATTTGAATATAGAGTATAATTATCATATTTAATAACGTATATTATATCATATTTAATGTAATATGTTTATTTTTAATATATTTAATGTAATATTTATTTTTAATATATTTTTATTAATTAAAATTAATGCAATGTTATAAGAGATTAATTATTCCAATACACAGGGTGTACCAAACTTTTTGACAAATCGCTTGTAGGCAAGTAGACAGACTAAACTGAGTAAAAAAATCTTTTAATATCATTTTGCAATTTTCACATTTCTTTTTTTACTCAAAGTACAATGTCTAAAATTGACACATGAAACTTTAAGATATCTTTAAGAATTCTTAAAAAAAAATATTCTTAAGATATTTTATAAAAAAGTTTGAAAGATATCTTAAAGATGTCTTATTATCGATTTTATCCGTTTATTCGGCAATCCTCAGAAATTAATATCTCGTTAATTATTATGAAAATTGCAAAATGATAGAGAACTTAATTAGATCCGCTATATCAGCTCACAGCAGTGTGTCAAAAAGTGTGTCAAAAAGTTTAGGACACCCTGTATATTTTGATCATAATTTATAAATAAATTATAGGTTTCTTTGATAATACTTAATGAAAGCTCACGTAATCTCTATCAAAATATTCAAAAAAGCTGCGCACTCGTACGACTTTGTGTCTCCTGCTAGACAAATATATATTTCTAACTCTATTTAAATTTTTATTTTTTTGTCTGGTAAATCTTCCAACCAACTGATCGACCGCATTAATTAACGTCTAACCTTTCCACGATGAAGGCATCGTCGTGCGGTTATGCGAATGAAATCGTCCTTGACGCTGCCTCGAGATTCCTTTAAGGCCGAGTTGAGCTTTCCCTAGGTATAAGTCATTCCTGACAGCTCCACGAAGAGATGACCGCGCGCGACTCTTTCTATCTGGGAAGTCTTCGAATCAACATTTACTTTTTGCTATTCCTTACTTGTTTTTTAAATCGATTTTGTATATATGAATACACATCACAAAATCATGTTATACAAACAGCGCTATGTTATCAAATACAGTAAAAAGTAGAACTCCGATAGTTTTTTTCCATTTTTATGTATTTTTAATCTACGATGAAAATTTTAAACTATCTACAATACCTACAATACCTAAATATCTACAATACAATAATTTGATACGTGAAATATATATGCGAGCATTTAAGATTCTAAAACTTATTCGCTAAATTTTTATAAATTTGTTATCAAAAAACATTTTCTTTATCAACATAAAAAAAGACATGTTCGACATACATCATAATTATTAATGGTTGTTTATTCATTCAGAAATACAGAAGAAATAATTTAGCATTTAAAAAAGTTATTATAATTCCACATTAATAAATATTAATAATTTTATTAATATTATCATAAACATTATTATAAATATTAATAATTTATAATAAAACCATTTTAATTAATTTTAATTAATTTAATACATAAATTAATGCGCTTGTATCAGTTGCAATATATAAGCACAGTATGTTGCAATAATAAACCTGTAATAAAACTCAATTTGTACATTCATCCATATTTATGTCCAATAAATATTAAACATATAAAATTCAGTTGTACATATTAAAATCTCATTTATTTTTATAGTTGGTTAGCTTGATCGTAACATTAAACACGACATTTTTCATGGAAGATTACACATTTGCGAATTCATGTTCAAGCATCAAGAGAATTATTTTATTCAAACCCAGTTTGTAAACTGTTTCTGCAGGAATGGACTATATTTAATTAAACGACAAAAATTTATTAATATCATGTATACTTGCGTGTGTACATCATCGTTAGAAGAGTCTTATGGGAAATCATAAATGAGCTCATTAATACGAAATTTATGAATGTTTTAGTACAGAGTATGTTTAGTACAGATAAAATTCTGTAAGAGTGGAAGAAAATATTGAAATAAGCTATAAGCGAGTCAACTCACTGATTTGCAATAATGATCTCTCTTATAAAACTGCTGTACATTAATTACAAGTTAAAATAAACTTATTTGTTTGTGTTTTATTCTAAGGCTGTATAGTGATAACGATTGCAGTTAAGACGAGACACAATATAACAGACTGTATCATGAGTTTCTCTGGCATATAATGTCAAAGAAGGACTAAATTCAAAGTGCAAATTGCTTCATATGACGTTGAAATCACAATCTCTTTTACTGTGTGAGTCTAATTCTATCCTACGTTTTAATTGTATTAAATTTTAATTTATTAAATCGCTTGTAAAATTAAAAGGAAAGGCTTTTAGCTTCAGACAAGGATGTGTAAAAAAATTATTGAAAGACGATGCCGTGTTACTCGCATTGTCTTCATGCATTAAGTATAACGGTAATTACCCGCATAGATATGTGCCCTTCGATTTTGTACCGTTCGTTGACGGAAAGTATACTGTTTCCTGGCACACCTACTTATTTAAATCCCGTAACTAAGCAGCGACCTCTGTGACGTATTGCGTCCTTCAAAAGTATTTGTACATTACTTGTAAAAAATGAAAAGTACACTGAAAGAACTTTAATACAATATCTAAAAATTCAATATCTAAAAAATTTAACTAGAACTCTGAAAATAATTTTTTTGGACCATCAGAATAATTATGTAGGAAATTCCAGTATGATAAGAGCAATGCTGCAAATAACTTGTATTATTATATTTTAACAATCAATTTAAACGTTTTACATAATTATTTTGATAGTCCAATATAATTTTTTTTTATCTATATACAGCTAAATTTTTAGATAGCCTTCAGCCAAACTTTTCTTTCCGTGTAGCGAAGAGAAGAAAAATATATTCTAAATTTTATATCCTTATTATTATATTTAAAAAACTGTAAAAATGCAATTAGCGTTGATGTTTGCAATAAAAAAACTTCAATTTTTACTAAATAATTCTATAATTTATATGAAAGCTAGGATTGCTGCCAAGTTTCAAAGAATCTGTCGTTGCAATCAACATTGGTGCGCAGTCGAGATTCCGATCGCTGAATCATAGAAATAGAAATATGAACGTGAAGATCAGCGACACGGTGGTTCGACAGTTTGACGATTTTTAAGTAGCGATCCCCGAGATTCTATATGCACAATAAACATATGAGTACGACTAGATACGCTGGCGACACTTTCACTCGCTGCCATTGTCCGATCCAATGGTTCCAGCAACGCTGTACACGGAGCCTGAACCAACGCTGACGTGTATAGTTTCGTTCCACTGGCCAGGCAATCCGGTCTTTCGATACTGTGAATCCGGTCGCGCGAACAATGGACCTCCCCTGCGAATGGGATCTAATCTCGCGAGAGAACACGCACGATAAATGATGAAAGTAACCGCGTCTCATGGTACGTGAAACATGTTGCTTAGGAGAAGTTTGAAAAAATTCAGAATACCGCAATTTAATTTTATAATGAAACTGACATAATTGGAAAAAATATTGTACACTGAGAAAAAAATTGCTGATTGAAAAATATATTAGTTAATTAAATTATTGTCTACCACAAATAAATATTCGTTAATTTAAACAAATAACATGTTTAAAATTACAAAATTTTTGATATGACTCACATATATTTAACCTAAATATATTAAAACTTAAATAATCACTACGAATTAAATTTAGTGCATTTATTAGCATTTAGTGAAGTTAACTACTTTTTCTTTCAGTATATTTCTGATGCTGAAAGCATGTTTCTTATTTTTAACTTCTTCCGCTTTTGAAATTTCCATTGGGTATAACACAATTACTTATAAAAATATATCTGAAAAAATATAGTGTGCCTTCCAACACAGATGACACGATGTGATACAATGGATCATTACATCTTTGTTGTTTTCCAATATTAAACAAAGATAAAATGATCACTGTGTCGCTTGTTCGAAAGCACATATAAAAAAGTACTGTTTCACAACAAACAAGAATATTAAAGACTATAACAGCTGAATCTTTAATTCTTTAAATAATTCAATGTGAATTATTTATGTATTTATATATAAAATATATTATTTACATGCATTTATACCATATTTAATAATCATTTGAACTGCACACTGAATTAGTTTTCCGGACTTATAACATAATTAAACTATTATAATAATATCACAAATGAAATTAAATTAACAAGCAAATTTTAATAGCTCAATCCGATATCATATTAGAAAGATGTTAATGTGCTGAAAAACTGTAAATTTTTTATTGTGAAAAATATTACTTCAGCCGAGAACTACAGTATTACTTTAATTTATATATGTATGTAGAGCAAATTAAATTGAGACGGAAAATCCTCTATATATATATATATATATATATCTTGTTTTTTTGAACGTTATCTTTTTGGCATAAAATCAACATTTCATATACGACAATCTAATGCATGCTTGT
>Ga0157364_1000573_pt1 | contig 26265 bp, 12 predicted proteins | sample AttsexASBM2_FD_111476 | JGI IMG/M metagenome (GOLD analysis project Ga0157364, IMG submission 111476) | Fungus gardens microbial communities from leaf cutter ant in Ribeirão Preto, State of São Paulo, Brazil - Atta sexdens ASBM2 | ecosystem: Host-associated > Fungi > Mycelium > Unclassified ... | reverse complement strand
TTAGGAAAATGGAGGCGTTATTTAATTAAAACAAACAATAATTGCCATTATTGTTTTGTCGACAATATTACGATATCGTGTCTCGCACCATAGCACAGAGCAAGGTGAATTTGCACGTGGCGCTAATTGTATATGATATGAAGATATAACAAACGGTGCAGTGTGCGCGAGATACATGCTTTTTTCGTAGCTTCGTTAACACAGGAAAAGAACTGTTTTACGACACGTAATTATTGCGCTAATAATTTATCGCGGCTAAAGCATTTAGTAGGGCGATGTTTCGCTGATATCACATAGCAACGTTTGTGCCGTGTATGTCAGAGAAATATGGGATGCGTATGTACATAAAGGGCACTATTTTTGTACTTGGGTTTTCTAACACAGTACGTCCTTTCGCTCGACGAGAACTTACAGCACTTCCCGTACATAATACTCAGATAGAATAAAATTGTAGCGCTTTGCGTTATGTATCAGGTCCTTTCTACAGATCATCACTTCGGGCTTCTTCGTTAAGCGAGGAAATTTTAAGGCTGGTGCATAAAATTGCGACTAAAGCCGGTGACAAAAATCCTCGAGTTATGAGACCAGGCACATCATTTTACCGTGCAAGCATGCAGGTCGTTTCGTCTTCCATGGAAAAATAGCAGAGAGGCGAAAGCTATCTCTTTGCATCTCTCTCTCTCTCTCTCTCTCTCTCTCTCTCATCTTTTTTTGACTATTCAAGTTTTATCCTACCTCCCGCACACGACCTGCAGCCTTACTTCCCGCTCTTGAGTCGCTCGCTTTCTTCCCCGTGCAGATATGCAATTCCCATGCATATCTGCATGCTTCTTTATGAGAAACGTCTTTTTTCTCCCGTTGTCGTCATCGCATCGTCTTTCTGGATATTCAGTGAGAATATGCGGCAAAAGGCATACCGTCTTTGATCAAAAACTAGATGTAATTTTCTTTTGTATGAAACTAATTTCTTTTGTATGAAGTAACAATCGTACGTATTGACAAAGATTTCAAAATGGTCAATGGTTTTTCTCTTCGATTACTAATTAAGATTTCGCTATTGAAGAATGCAACATTTTGCGCACAATTAACATTGTTTATTAACCGCTGATGCGTATGTTGCACGAGAACATTAATCTATCGCATCGGCGATAATTAAATTTATTCCGTTTCAATTACAATATCACTGACAGACGATGATGTAGGCAGCCGGTGTACGGCACGTTTAATTGCAGATGCCGTCGAGTTATGAATTACGGATTCTCAATTTTCCGTGTCCGTTCGACGATGGCAGATCTTTCTTTTTCTGGCGAATCGCTCCATCACGCTTTCGATATTTATGCAACGTCGCACCGACGCGCGACGTAACGATGATCAAGCCTCACTCAGCGTTATGCACCAATGAACTCGAGAATGCAACTTCATCCGGATTGCCCAACGGGCATTTCGGACCAGTCATTCCGAACCGGTTTTGGTTTACAATATAAGTTACGGCGAGAGAAACAGACGGCCGATAAGCTGATAGACAAATCTTCCGCTACCGCTCGAGCGATTATTCTTCGCGCGGCGCGCTTCGCGATTGTTACGTCGGCAAACGACTTTTTAATCGAGGTAATTTGTCGCGAATCGCACACCGCGTTTAATTAGTAAAAACATTGATTCGCTAAAAATTATTACTTTCAAAAATATTACGAAACGATTTCCCTTATAAATAAACTCTATTGGAATTATAACGATTTTATCAAGATGTATTGCTTATTATAAAACGCTTATTAAATCACGCTGCATGTTTCCGTAGAGAATTGGTTAAAAAGATGTAAACGGTTGTGCTGCATACTTGCTATCTGCTATTTGTTAGGAAATATCTGGAAATGTATTTTGCATCGACAGCAATACCAGTCGATCCATCTTGTCCGCGATAATAATATTGTAAACCGTGATAATGATTGACGATTTAATTTCATTCTTATATCCGGCATACGTTTAAACATTTATGTTTATTTACTAATATAAATCATTTGAACATCGCTAATTGTTTCAGATAGGTTTCAGATCGGTTTGCATTTCGAATTATGTACGTACGTACAACATACATACATATATTAGATGATAGTTGGTAGATTTTGTGTATTGGAAGATTTGAATAGACAAATATATAAGAGTTCATAAAAAAGAATTCATAAAATATCTTTGAAATATAATCGATGCAAAGAATTATTCAGTCAACTCGATTCATGGCATCGTCGCGCGTATATGGAAACCAGAACCGCGATGCAGAAAGCAACGATGTATAAAATGTCACAGCTATGGACCTTCAGCAAAAGAGCTAATTTCTCAGCTTATTATCTGTAAACGCTTGATTCTGTGCAACTTGTACAGCCACGAGGTCACACTTAAATAACGTATATCCGGCGCAGAGAACGCGACATTAATTTACACCGATTTGTATACTGATCGTTACTGCGCGCATGTAACAGGAAACTATGCTTGCCTTAACCCCGTCACCTTGCCACACTTATTTCAAGCCGAAGCGGCGGCCATTACCATAGCGTTCGCGTGCATAGTCTGCGATGAGCGATTTCAAGAGCATGAGCGGATCGCATACTACACAAGGCGGAGTGCGGCACGTGACGAGCGAGGAGAGCCACGCGAGCGGGCCGCGAGCTTAGAGGGTAGAAGCCATCGCTGTCATTGTCAACGCCTAACGAACGATACACACACACACACACACACACACACACACACACACACACACACACGTATTATATATATATATATATATATATATGTATATCGTTCGTACATATAAGCCAGGGAAACCCTGCTAAGAATCCAAGATGGCTACCAGGCAGCGTCCCGAAGGATCGCGAGGGAATCCTGTGATTACATTCCTGACTCACCCGCTCTCTCTCTCTCGTCACCGCCACCCACGCCCACGCCGGCACGTTTCGGAAGTCCCGTTACCGTCGCTCGCCCTCGCCGCACTCCGCCGCTGACGTACCTTATTTCAGGAACCTTCCGGCGTGTCCTGGATAGTTTTAGAACGTCTTCCTGACGTACTTTTAGTCTTGTCGTTTAAGCGGAAATTGTAACGCCGTTGTCGCAGTAACGCGACCCTCTACGATTATGCGCTGCGTCTTAAGTTAATGCTATAATGCGCTACTAAAATTAACTCGTCATTCGTCAATCTCCTCTTGCTTGATTCGGCAATTGTATTCAGTCAAGGATTGTTGCTATTTCACGTTAGCAAATTACCGCGTACAATGATAATTTTAGTTAGCGCATAGATAATCTGACGAAAGTGTTTCGAACACTACAAAATCTGACGTTTCTGACAGGATTCAAACGTCAAATTTTCAAAAGCTTTTATGACAACAGCAATCACAATGTGAAATGCTTGTCGATAAAAGGTCGTGTAATACGCACGATGATAAACTATCCAGATCGTCTATCGATCAATGGTACGTTATGATTATTCGTAATACACTTCCGTTTTGCGTTATACACATCAACATGCTAAATGATTTATCTGTTTGCACTTGCTCAAACTCACGACGGCAATCGCAAATTGTTCTTAATAATTAATAAATGTTTTTAATTATGCGAGTTGGAACGATTTATCGTTCTTACAGGTTGGTTGTTCGACAATAGTAAGATAGAAAAAACGTTATATAGATATAATATCATTTCTCTTTTCTTTTCTTCTTTACTTGATTTTAAAAATCGTAATATACATATAATATTTTCGAGTATAATTTTAACTTATTATTTTAAATTTTAATATTGATTTCTTTAATATACATATTATTATTAAAGAAATTTTCTTTATATATAGTTTTTTTTTTAAACAAATTATATAATGTAGCAAGCTAATAAATTATTGCTATTATCTTTCTATTAATATTTATCTGGTGTTTCATTTGCATGTGTGTAAATTGAATTTTATTCAATATCTGAAAAATATCTCAAATATTCCAATGTCGCATACAACATGCATATTTCCAAGTTTCATGTATGTATTCGATTACTGATTTCGGGTCATCGCCGATAGCGCAGTAGCCGCTTTTACGGTGTGGAAAAACGAAATGCTCGTGAGTAATCGCACTCAATAACTAGCGTCGTCTTTTTTAATTAAACCTGGTTATGATCAATTTGCAGCACATTGCCAGGTATGTACGAGCCATCGAATAGCCATCCTCACGATAGCGAATCGTCGCAACTCATGATTGGTTGGCCGGCACGAAAGTGAGAGAAGCGCAGTGGTTTTTAATAAAAAATATATCAGTTCAAGTTTCAACAGCAAAAAATTACTTGCAGCATCAACGCGATTTGTTATATGCTGTTTAATCGTATTTCCTGAAAACATATAGTATGTTTGACAGATGCGCGAATTCTTATCCTTATCCTATTTATTGATTCACAGTTATCAACAGGATACGCATATTGCTGCTATCCAAAAAATTCTCTTATACTTTTATTATGCAATCCTTCTAACTATATTCCGTAATATAATATAAGCTTAAATAGTATGAAAAATAGTGTGAAAGCGTCAAACAGTAAAATAAAATAAGAAAAAATAGTCTTACTTGCCCATTATAAGATTTACGCAATACTAATTATGCGCGCGCGCGGCAGGAGATCTCACAAAGGGAAATAATAGCGCTGTCGATCACGCTAATGACCAGAGTAAAAGCGAAGATAGGTGGTGGATGGACGACAGTAATGTGTGGGTATACATGTGTATATGTATATAATACGACCTAACAGTCGGCGTGATAAGAGCGATGTTAAGTTACAACGATGAAAATAACGTCACCGTAAAGTTCCTACCGTCGTTCATTTTTTATGTGGCGAAAGTAATTTAAGGAGTGTGGTAATTAAGTAGCACAACACACACACACACACACACACACACACAGATTCGTTACGTTGTGTGCATTAATAGAGATACAAATGCCGATAGGCGAATATAATGGACACCGTGTCTTCTCGATAAATAAAAATATTCTTCAAGATTTGAGAAATGGAAGAAATATACAAATTCAACCGCGAAAGATAACATAAGTGATAATCGCAACAGAGTACATGCAAGGACGTAAATCGACGAATCTTATCCTCTGGAACGATTACGTCGTGCATACATCATATTTACGTACGTCGTATTTCGGCAAATATAATTTCATTGGAACTCCGAGGTTAAGTCCTTTAAAAATATCAAAAGTTTGGATCAATGTAATATAATTTATACATATATATTTAAAATTTATACAATAAATTTATACATTTTGTACAAATAGGATGATAAATCCGTTTTTGTTAGCATTTTCGTGTATTCTAAAAGTGTGTAATGAGAATAATAATTAATGAAAAGCTTCAAAACTTATTAATAAATTCTGACGTTTACACAACAATTATTGTGTAATACGGTATATGTATATACGAATCCAAAAATATAAATAAAACAATTTCTTTTACAATTGTTCGAGCATGCGAAATTGCATAATGAAATTTTTGTTATAAGATCTTTGCGCGGGTATAATATCTTCACAATATAACTCTGCATCATTGTTTCTACTCTCGTTTTTGCTCCTTTCAGATTAAATTCGCCTTTACGAGCGAGCTTGCGAGGCAAAGTGGTGGCCAGGAAGTTCATCATCATCAAGTCGCAAAGAGCGCTGCGTGACTCGGTCCGAACGTGAAGCGAATTTATATTCTTTACGGCTACTGCTCGTTAACCCCATAATTCAATGACCTTTGTACCTTACTCTGTACTTTATGATTCTCAAGAAATTATAGATACGGAATCTTATCGATCTATTTAAATAAATGAATAAATAAATAAAGAGTCTGTGTCACCGACTTTTATTTCTTTTTATCATTGTCATTATTATATATTCACTTTTGCACGAAATTTCTCTCCTAATTAAAGAAAGTGTAGAAATAAATAACGAACAGTAATTAATAGGTATACTTAAAGATTTACACGTAAATACATGTTTCTCACTTTGTCTCATATTCGATTATGTTCTTGCTTTTATTACGTTTGTAAGCAAAGATGATTATAAGCTATCGAACCAAAATATCTTGCTCGCGTCATTATGCCATATTGTAACGAAGATTCAACGAAAATAAAAGAATAGGTGTCATATATTCTTTTTCCTTTTCTATTTCTCGTCTTCTCTTCGACGAAGGAGTTGCCAGTACCGTTCTATGACGTTCAGCACGCCCCTTTTCTGCTGTCGACCGCGATGCCTCTGCTAGTAGCCGCAGTTCACGGTAATTATTCCCCCTTGCACTTTAAATACAGTAATTCTTGAGTTTCTTCGCCGCGCGTTGTTTATGGTAATTCCCGTTGCCGCTATAAATATTCTTGCAAATACAAAAATTGCAACCCTCCAGATACGATGGCCACTGCTCACGCTATAGAAAGTCACCCGCGGATGTGAAAGAGAGCAATATTATAGAAAAAATATGCGAATATAATATTCATGCAAATTACATATGGTGCGGAAATGTTCGCTGGAATATTGAGAAATCTATAAATAATATCAGAAACTGTAGGACACTAACAGAAATGTATTTAATACCCGATTTTTTTATTATTCGTATAAACATATTACGTCAGAACGCAATTATGCTTAGATAAGTGTAACGTGCAATATCTTTTTATGAATTAAATAAATAAAATATATCGGTATACTTTAGTCGATGGCGATCTAAAAAATATGCAACCAGAGTTGAAATCGGCCATTATTGAAAAATTTCTGTAAATAAACCCAATAATATAAAATTAAAAATATTTTATAATTAATTAGTTTAAAAAATATCTAAATTTTTATCATACACACGAAATTTTACAATTACTATATGTATATAGATTCGGAGTATTGGATTATGATTTACAAATCGCAGCATCGATTAACTTTTTTCACGTGGAAACGGGATAAATAACGAATTTCTTCATCGCTTCGTCACTATTACGGCCATCATTATTCGTTTTCCTATTTAGCAGTGGCAGATTCAAATTCACGATTCCATTTCGCTAGGAGACAGCAGTAAATACAATTCATGCTCGCATGATATTTGCAGTGTACAGTACCTAAAGAACAACCGAATGCGAGAAGACAAACGAGTTATCCGGTCGATTATTGTCTCTCCATCCTGCACGCGGCCACAGGGCTCGATTTTCTCGTCCTTTCTCGTTCTCTCTCGGGTGCTATCGATCGGCGATGTTAATATTAGATGAGTGAGGCACCTGCCGCCCTCGTTCTCTAGCCATTGTCACATACCCCTGAAAGTTTAATCGGCTTCTTCGCCCGGCCACCTCGCATTGACCTTTTTGTCTTGGAAGCAGCTGCTACTGCGCCCTGGAGTTACCAGAGAAAAAAGTACGACAATGCCGCTGATTATTTTATACGAGCAGAAATTAGGAAGACACTATGTCGCTTGATACAAACTTGTCATTAGTTTGAACATTACTTAATTGTTAGTTCATTGCGAGTTTCATACTGCATTTACAAGCAAATCTTATCTTTAATCGTTTGTTAATTTAACTGTTTGTTTATATTTTTCTTGTTTGAATCTTAAAAAAATAAATGATCACAATTAAATCATAATTAAAGCTAAAACGTCTAGTTAATTGATAAAATTAACTAATTAGTATCGTATGAATTTGTCAATGTAGGAGAAACTTGATATCTCTTTAGTATTAATAGTTTTAAAGATGTTTGATTCTTTCTATATATTTTCTTTTCTATAAGACAGGTGAGACATATAATTCCAAGCAAATTTTTTATTTTTTATCTAGTTATCGAAATTTTTATGTTAAATACCTAATAAATTCAAAGTGGGTATGATAAACAATGTATACATATAAGTAAAAAGCTTGCGTAACAGGCAAAATTTTATATCTTATAATAAAACATTTTTATGCTGGAACGTATATAAAGAAAAATCTTATCCTTTGCTAATTAAAGTCCAATATAAATAACTTAATTAACAGACATGGCAGGTCACGTTTCTTATACAGCCCGTCTTTTCCATGTACCTACGAATTTTAGTCTACGTCACAGATGCATCTTTCAAGGAAAGTAAGTGACTGCACGTCTATTCCATTCTTTTGCTTAATTCTACTGTATTCATGCGCATGCTTCTGCGAAGTATTTCATATTTTCATACAAAATTATATATATTCTCTGACACACGCATTAATTTTATACTCATCATTAATAACAAAACCGGGACTAAACATTTCGACAACGAGTGATTTCTGTATATATCTTAAAATAGAAATTTACATTTTTTTATACGTCCTGACTGTGATTAACAATTATTTACAAGGATTACAAGAAATATTTACATTTTTTATATAATAAAACTTAGTGGCGTTTTACAATTTGGCGATATTATCATAGAAGAGAGAGAGAGAGAGAGAGAGAGAGAGAGAAATGCGCTCGCACATTACATTTTTCCGTTTAATTGCTTGGCGCATACACACCACTGCGAACTCGGGAAGGGTAGCTGAACGCATCTCGAGATATGGTGCGGCGGTATCCTGGTCTCCGGTCTCTTGAAGCTGGCGAGAATGTAATTATGAAGCGGAGATCCATAGGACGAGATAGGGTCCCGCGAGCGTGATGGATGTTTTCAGCGTCTGCTCCGCGTCTGCTCCGCATTACTGACTTACGAGCTCGCGAGTATAGACACGTCTCTCTCTCTCTCTCTCTCTCTCTCTCTCTCTCTCTCTCTTTCTCTCTTTCTCTCTTTGTCTCTCTTCTCTCTCTCTTCTCCAGGCTACCTCGCAAGCGCTGCCAATATATGCACCAATGGGACAACCATTCTATGTAAATCGTGCTTATAAAGTATCCGACACACCGTGAAAGGCGGCGCTCCTCAAGAACCATCGCGATCCTTCGACTTGTCCTTTTATAGCAAGACTCTGTCCGTCAATAACGTTAAAATGGCTAATCGTATGACTGTTCTGACAGTCGAGAATTAAACATACTAGACTAGTATTGTGTCTTATCGTATTCGAATTAGAATTTTAATTTAGTATGCATTGGACATAATTATCAAATTATAAATAATAGTATTATAATAGTATTATATATATCTGGATTTAAAATCATCGCTGCATAAAGCGATACTTGTAAAAAGTTTAATCGAATTTATGTGACATGGGCTAACTTTAGATAATACTATCTCCATCTTCTTCTGAAGCGTTTAAAATGACTATTTTAATATGAAATTTGAAAGTTTATAGTTCTAAACTTGTAAAAGAAGTTTTATTTTTGTCATTTCCGTTAATCACAGATTAATATACCAAGCAAACTCAAAATCGTTCTTTACCAAATTCTATATTTTACTATATATGATATTTTGCTTTGCTTCCTGATTCACTTCCATCTTCTTATTGAGGAAGAAAATAAAGTTCAAAATAGAATACTTTAATAAACGGTTTATAGTCGATGTAAAAGAACAGTTAATGCAAGGAATCGTACTTCTCATACACAGACATAAGTACATAAGTATATAAGTTTGTGTATCGCGCGAGCTCTCATGGTCCCGCCCAAGTCTGTTGGCCAATAGTCATTAGCTGGGCCCATTAAACCCTCGGACATACACGTACTCAGCTCACGCATGCAGGCACGCATTTACGTCGCAGCTCTGCACGTATACACGCGCGCATATACGTATTATGTGTATACGTGATCACGATTACGTTACGCGACACGTAAGCTTGAGCGTGCATTTCAAATGCGCTGTTTCCAAAGTGGTAGAAAGATAAAGACAAACTGACTGTGCTATGGTGCGCACTTTGATGTGAAAGCGAAAAGAGGAGGACAATCAAACGGAATGAGAGAAAGTAAAGGAAGAGAAAGCAGAAAGGACACGGAAAGAGAAATACATATAGGTACATATATATATATATATATATATATATATACAAGCTCGTCCGACAGTGCTAGTATGGCGCACCGTTCTGCCTACTTCTTGGCCGTGGCCGTGTCGTGTTTGGGTGGTTTGCAAGCGTTCACCAGATGCTCTGCTCGGCTCGGCTCGGCTCGGCCGGCCACCAGCCTCATCGGCCTCATGGCCTGCGGCAGGTCTGCTGGTAGCGTCTCCGGTGAGAGACGGTGAGAGATGGTGAAACGAAACGGTGGGGAGCTGCACGGGAGGTAGAGGCGGGCCCGAGAGGCGGCTTTAACGCCCGCCTTCCATCGACTTTGTAGCGGTTGATAGCGGACGGCGTAATCAAACGGCACTTGCCGTTCCCGTGATGTTGTGCGTTATCATGACGCACGAGTGCATCATGAGGATTGAGCGTGGAAGAGAGTGAAAAATAAATGCTTCGTGTAATTTCAACGCAACTAAGCAAAGAAATTGTTTATTCCATTTTTTTTTCTCCAGGCAGATTTTACTCTCATTGACAGACGAAATGTACAGAATGAAACTTTCATTAAATATAAGAAAACAAGCATTCTTACATATGATTAACGATAAACAGATTTCACATATCTTTTGCAAAATCATGAATATAAGAAAAGCTAATATCGCATTAGATAGCGTGCAGAATAATAAAAAAAAATGGTATATCTACGTTTAAGATGAACAATAGCATAGAATTAAAGATTTGTAGTTATACCAAATAGATTATATAATAAGCATTTACTATATTCGAAATGTAACATTATAAAAAATTATTACTTTTAATTAGTACGCAACTTTCAGAAGTCGCACACTTTGCAAAATGACAAAACAAATTTGAATTAGAAAAAATATAAAATGTACAGCAAATATTTGTAAATGTTGCCAATTGATTCGTTTAAATTGTAAGTTTCTTTTTATATTATATCAAACCGATTTTGCTATGCATTCCGATATATGCATTTTTTGTAGTATGTAATTTTAATACTTATTTCAATGCACATAAAGTTTTTTTTTCCAAAATGCAAAATTTTTTGTTGCATATCTTGCAGGTCACCATTTTTTAACATCATGCTAAGAGATATTTTTTCACTGTCACTTACAGGAATCAATTATTATTTCTTTCAATTTTATACAACACCTTCCTCTTTTATTTGCAACGACACTGTTTGCAGCCAACCAAATCGATCAAGTTATTTCAAATTATTTCTTCCACAACACCTTTCACTTCTATCAAGAAAGCACACTCATTCTTCCCGTGCACATGAAAATATGTTTGTCCTTTCATCTTTTCAAGAGTTTAGCAAGGGAAATGCTCTCTTCAACGTACATCCGCGTCGAGGAACGTCGCTTCCTGGCATCGTGCAGAGAACTGCGGCAACAAGCCGAAGGCACAGCAGAAGAGGCAGCAACGGGCAACGACGAGCGGATATTTCAGCTGGCGGCTCCTGCTGAGATGCGGCGATTATGTTTGTCCATTAATATGCGCCGAGACAAGGCAACGAGGTCCTTTATCCGTTCCTTCGCGCGCGGCGCGGCGGCGCGGTGTAGCGAGTGGGTCTCTGGGTCTTCGGGTCTAGGGCCGACCCGGTACATCCTATCATTTATCATGTTGTTTCACGCACATTTTTCCTCTTGCTTTCAACCATATACATGCTTTTGCTCCTATTCATTGATATTAGACAAATGCTGGAGTATAGTAATAATTTTAATTTATAAATGAGTTTTATTACACATGCAGTACGTATAATAATATAATATGTGTAAATCGTAAGAGAGAGAGTTTTTCATTTTTTTCTAAATAATTTGCAGAGGGCTATAAAAATTTCTCGTTTCTTTAAAGATTTATATAATAGTAGTCTTTTCTAGATCAAAGATAAAATCATTGCAAATTATACAATTCATAAAAAGGTTTATAACAAGATAACGGTTTGATGGTAATGCGAGTTTTGCAGTCACTGCTATCGAGTTGTAGAGATGATCTTGAATCTAACGAAGCCGATGCTTCGGAAGACCATTAGTGAAGTACTGCGAAAGTTTCGTGGGGAGGATTACCGGTAGTAATCATTTCTTTTCGAGAACGCGGTCAATGGTTATGTGTTGGAGCGGCAAGTGATTTAATAACCCGATTTTTAACTTGTTTTCTTTTTCTTTCTTGACCAATCTGGTCCAGGTCTCAAAAAGACCAATATATTAATCCACAAAATACAATCTTCTCGATACGAGTTAGAATACGATGAAGCAAGGTTATTAGAGAAACTTGTCTTCTCGTCTGCCGGTATCGTCTCGTGCTGCTAGTCTCGAAGAGAAGTTATATTTGCCGCATCGTCGTAAATATGAAATATCCAAGTCCGGATCCACAGTCGATTTCATCTGTACCATGGCGACAATGATTTTCAGTGTTTCCATCGTCTTCCTTGAGTTCCTTGTCTTCTTTGGTACTCAATTCCTATGCCTAATTAGAAATTTTACTTTCGACGATTTTAAGAGAGAATAATCCATTCCTAAAAATCGTGACTATAATCAGTCAAAAGATTTCGCTCTCATCTCTCTCCGGCATAGAAGGTACTTGGGAAAATTTTGAGTCGATAGATTCCTCTTTCGCTCGCTGCGCCGATGTTCACGCGACAATTGTTCCGAAATTAGAAATTTTGTCCTTTTTCATGAACATTCTACATGCTGCAGCACATTATCGAAAAAATTGCGAGAGTTGGTTTATTTTCGATTATACTTTGATCTGTGTTGAAGATAGAGGAGCGGGCGGATATTTCAGACGAGGTATACCTACCGGCAGGAAGTGTGTCAGGATACATCGTGCGGTTCCTTGCTTGTTACGGTTGATTGGCATTTGCATAGTTAATGCATAATGCGAGTGAATTCACGTCGCCGATGACTATGCAGCTTTAGACACGCGCCATGTATCGCAATCGCGAATTGGATCAACGATCTACAGCCTGTATAGTGTAGAGGTAAGATGTGACAGAAATGAGGCGTCCAGAGAGTCACATTCGTTGTCAGTGATATTCCTTAGTGGAAAAGCCGAAATGTTTGAAACGATCGAGCAAGATTTATCTCGGAACCTTGCTAACTCATGCTAATCTCTATATTCATTAATTCGAGGCTGCAAATATGGGAAAGCAGGTATTTAAAATTGACAAAATCGGCGCCAACGATCGCAGTAGATTCGGATTAACGATAAGTTGGAAATATTAAGTCGTGTACAGATTTTTTTTTCTGTCTTTAACGTAGCCGTGTGGACCGATACGCGGCACATTGATCGCGGTAAATTTGGATCAGCGTCCCAACGATTTCTATATATAACGTTCACGAATCGTGGTTCCTTAATATACATGCAACATTGTTGCCTTCCCGTTCAGGTTTCTCAATGGAATATCAAATCCGAATGAGGAGATATAATGGTTGTTTCTTTTCACCTCTTATCCCTTGCACACTGGGATAGCGAATGATGATGCGGATCGGAGGAGCGAAAAATGAAAAAAATGAAGAATATGAAAAAGAGAGGTTCTATATATATATATATATATATATATATATATATATATATATGCATGCGTGCGCGCATGCGTATGTATAAGAGAGGAGAAATAGCAAAGCAGACGCAGCGCGAATTTTACGCTGGATTTTTCAAAAAGGAAATTATAAAAGAGCAGACTGGAAACGAAAGAGAAGGTAATAAAGAGGAGTCTTTACGACACGTGGCATTACTGAGGCTGGAGTTTCAAAGGGAAGGAATAGACAGAATTCACCGTGACATCTCAACCTTGTTTATCGAGTTACGGAACTTGAAGATAAAATCGTGCCACTGCAACCATGTAAATGAAACCAATCGAGAGAACGAAAAAAATCAATCAATAAAAGGTTTTCAAATTTGACGCTTGTTAAGAAATCGTATGCATATTATATGGTATATCTTTTTATATGTGATTTTTGTAAAATAGAATTAATAATTTAATGCATAAGATTCAACATAAATTTTATATGTTATACACAATTGTAAATTCTATCATTAACAAGTATAACGTTGATATGTGAGCTTAACAAACTCTTCCATAATCTTAAGTATATTATTCTGTAATAATATGTCGACTTTTTTGTTTCAAACTTATCAGTGGTGTTTCATGTTTCTATAAAATAGATGCTTGATAATAAATATAACAGATTATTAATCTCTATTACTAGCGCATTTGAGCGTTTAAACTTCAAGTAACATTCAACGCATATCGCATGTGATCACGAGACGAAGTACTTGCTTGCTGCTTATACTGCGGCGACTCGTAAACATTTGTATACATGTTGCTTTATTAGTGGCATACTTTAATCACGATTTTATTCAGGATATTCAAAAGATAATAAAATTATTCAAATATAAATATATCGTTTATAAGGTTGAAAAATCCGCGAAGTGGATTATGAATAAATTATATGTTTTACACTCCCTAACTTTGACGTTGCGTGGAAATTATGTAATCATATGGAAATAAATTTTTCGATCGCAATATTTAGCGGGAGATTTCGTTTTTTCTTTCTCATTCTCTCTCTCTCTCTCTCACACTCACTCACTCACTCACTCACTCTTGACGATAGGCGAATCTCGTTTCTTGAGATAGTGCAGACTAATTTATTTAACAGATCCACATAAGTTCCGTAGCGAGAATATTCGAGAGGAAAAAATATCGCGTACATATAATATTATTATATATGTTACAAATGAGTAGCTAGAATCGAGAGCGCGCACGAGCGCTCGTATGCATCGGCGCGCATTTGTGCGTCCGTGCAGTCAAGCGCACGTCAGTTGATTTAGTGTCAGATTGGTCATGGGTTGTCGCCTCACCCTCCAACCCCAGTCGCCCTCTTTCTCTCTTTTCTTCTTTCTCTGTTTCTCTATCTCTCTTTCTCTCTGATCTCCTCTTCGTTATCCTCTTACCGAACGGAGAGAATATAAACGAGAAAAAGACAGAGAGAGAGAGAGAGAGAGAGAGAGAGAGAGAGAGAGAGACAGAAGAAGGAAGGGAGGGAGGGGAGGGGAGGGGAAAGGAAAGAAAAAAGAAACAAGTATTCTTTTTTTTCTTTTCCTTGTATTTTTGCTTTTTTTCTAGTTTGTAAGAACGCAACTCAAGATCTTTGATCACCCGACCGACCATCGAGAGACCTGATCATACGCTACCCCGCATCGAAAAGAAACCGATCCCTGTCTCGATACTCTCTTTTTTTCGTTCTCCAACATTCTCCACGGAGATGATGCGATCATACCTGCTGGATACAGATCGTTAGCTACCATTTCTGTCATGTCACAATCATAAGAAATTTTTCAGAGTTGTTAATCACGTTTGTGTATGTTTAATTGTTATTAAAATACATCGATTTAATCTGATATTTTTATTTAAATTTATATTTAATAAATTTATAATTAAATAAACAACATTTTTATTTAATTAAAAATTTTGATTTTATAAAAAAAATACAATTTTTAAAATAATGGAGTTAAAAAACTGTTTTAATAGTATTTTAAATTTATATTAACATTCAATATTCTGTTTGAAACTTTTTTCAATGAATGATGAAGTAGATTTGTACAAATGTATGTGCATGTATATGTATAAAATATGTATAATTTTTGAATCTGTCGTAGCACAGATTTCAAAGAAAAGGAAAGGAGCCATTATTACTGTTAATTAAGAAATATGATATAATAGTATTGCTCTGTAGATTTTGTTTGCGGTATTATTAGATTTACTATGCAAACAGAACATTACGCGAGTACTTCGTTCAGGTCGCATCTTTAAATAAAATTATATCATATCCTACGAGCGAATACTTGCGCAAGTATATCGACAATCGACGACGGAAATGTCATGTTACGCAAACCATATTCATCAGTTTATAATCAATCACATTGCATCTGCTTGGTATATCAAAGTATAATTTCGCCGTGCAATAATTTTATTTGGATCATCTAAATTCCAACGTTTCGATGTGCTGGATGTGCGTATTATTACATTAATATTCGATTTTATAATAACTGTCTTCTTGATACTATTTGTAGACTACTTAACTGTAATGTCATTGACAACATGCGCAATGTTCACATATGTGTGTCAGTTAATTCTAATTACACTATATATATTTCTCAATAATCATTTTTAGTTTTATTCTGATTCATAACGATCGACATATAGCACATATTTTGTCATATATATTTATCACTTAATTAAAGATTTAAAAGGAAAAGAAAAAGGTATTCCATTTTTGATAATACTATATGCATAATAAAAAAACTGTTTCACTGTCGAATGTCTTGTTGCTTTTGATTCTAGATCTAACATTTCAATTGTTGATGAAACCAGCCTAATATCTACTTTCTGCAACAATGTTAATTTTTATTTCCCACGGAAGTCTTAAATAATTGCAATAAATTTATATATATTATAATATGTATTATAAAAATTGAGATATATGTTATAATCGTGCTGGATTAATCGCGAATCTTTTTTTAATAATTCGGAGCAGATGGATGAATTCTCGAAAAGAAAGAAAGAAAACTATTTGCTGAACTGACAGGTCGAATGCATCCTACAAACCTTCCATCGATTTCATGATTTAGGGTATCGGTTTGAAAGTACCACTTTTCTGCCATTCCGTGCTACCATCCGATCTCACAAGTCATTTCCACACCTAGGTATTAAGAGTTAAAACGAGAGAAGCGGCAGAGAAAGAAAGCTGATACTGGCACGAGCAGTCGATTGGTGAAGAGATCCCAGCTGTGCGCCACAAAATTGCAGCTTACTATCGGTCACAAACGCTTCACAAAAGTTTAATCATGATAATGGGAGTTCACATGACAGAACAAATTTTGCAATAAAGGCAGCGATGGTTCTAGAAAAAGATGAGAATCAGTTATAATTATTAAGGATACTTTGGCTTTTACACACTGTTTAAATGATCATTCTTGCTACAGACTTTTACTTTTTTATAATTTATATTACAAATGTATTTTTTTAGTAGATAATTTTTAGGCTTCTTCATAATTTATTATTAAGAAATTAATGATATAAATAATTAGATACAACATAGTAATAATTTCTTAAGTTGATTATTTAAAATATTGCATTATGTTTAAAAGCCGTCTTCCAAATCTTCATTTCATCTAAAAAATTTATACACGATTTTAAAGACTTGTTCCAATTTCTCGTTTCCCGTAATTAGATACAATTCGGTTGAATTTAGACATATGAGCGTAACAGAGAACTGCGTCGGTCAATAAATATCTTGAATCGGGATGTTTCGACGATTATAATTATGTTCAGGTAGATAGTTGCATTGGAGAAGCGAAACGAAAGTCGTCGGGATCGCGGCGGGAAATAGAATGAGAAGAAGGGGGATGATGGTTTGATGGACAGGAGGCGTCTCAGGGCGGAGAGGGCGTTCCGAAGCCTTTTCGCGTTTTATTCATTCGCCTGCTGTCCCTCTTCTCTCTTTTCTATAGTATTTTCGATCCGGCTTTTCACCAAAAAAAATGGTCAAAGAATATCACTAATTAACAAGCAGCAAGTGAATGGCATTATTTATAAAAATTATATTAAATAGAGAAATTCAATTAGATGCTTAGACGTATGATGAAAAAAATACATATAGTTTTGCAATAATTAAAAATTATTATCACGTTTATACTTTTGACTACAAATATTTTATAACGTTTATTACAATGTATATTACAACTTCCCCCTCCCCTCTCTCTCTCTTCCATTTTTACACGAATTTACATTGTTAGTGATGAAAATTATCAAAGAAACAAATATTAACAATCGGATGGTCTTCCGCTCAATGAGTGACTAAAAAATGCGTTAGTCTGTGCAGTGATGCGGATTACGTATAACGGTTTGCTCGCGGTCAAAATGGATGAAAGATGATTCGCTAGCGGTTGGAGACTGCATGACAAATTATCAATAACTTTACCGTAAGTCTAGCAAGACGGTCTGGGATGGGGGTGGATTGGAGGTATGGGAAGACTAATGATGAGATTGATGTCGACCACGCCATAGGAATGTTGTAAGGAGAGCTCGACGACGTGCGACAGTGACAACCTGAAAAAGTTCTTTAAACGGACACGCGACAATCTAGTATCAGAAAGCGACTAAAAAATTCGTTGGATGTACATTATATTTACAGATAATTTTCATTATTCTATTTCTCACAATGTATAGGTATCTGAGATTAATAATTCAGATTTGCACTAAATATTGTGATATAAAAGAAAAACATTTCACGTTTTGAAAATTGATTTTCCGTTTCTAAGAATTTGTATATTTAAATATTTAGCTCCGTTTCGTGAAATAAGTTATACGAATAAAGTTAATAAGTTTTATTCGGAATAAATAGAAAATCGGATTGTAAATCATAATTAATTTTAATTTAAATGCCATAATTGATTTTCACTTATAGTCTTTTTTTTAAAACGACATATGTTTTAGATTAATATAGAACAGAAGCGAATAAGAATTAGAGATGTCAGAGTTTTTTTTCACTTAAATAATGAGTTTCACTTAAAAAATGAGCTCATTCCACGGAATAAATTAAAGCGTCGCAACGAGAAAACATAATTGTCTATGTAAATATTTAGAAAGAGACAGTTGTGCAAGATACAGAGGCACACGCGACGTCAAATTGAGCATTTAAACATGATGCAACTCGATGTTAAAACGTGTATAATGAATGCACACACGGGGACCATGAAATAATAACCGAGCTCAATACGGACGAGTATATATGCGGCTCGGTATATATGCGTGCATCGAGTACGTTTATGCGCGCACACGAACTTATACGCCTTGCTATAACTCACGGTGAAGATTTATATCTCGTTCGTGAATGCCTAAAGGTGGATATAGGCAAGGAGCGAAGATATCCCCAGTCCAGATTTCGATCGCGCGGTATCAAACTGCGCCATGACAAAACGATAAATCACACCCGGATCGTATAGGACGGGGTGTAATCGAACGGATCAGGTATGTCGTGTAACACCTTTCGCTTCTGAACGTTACGACGACATAGTAACAAATAGAGGAAGAAACGAATATTATTTGCCATTTCACAGTGTAAACAGAACGTATAAAACTATAATATAAACAATATTCGCGTATATATGTTTATTTATGTGTATAATAATTTCAAACGTAAAAATCAATTTAATGTTTAATATAAATGTAGGACTAACGTGCATATATAAGCGTTTTTTAATATGAGAATTTTTGTTTTATTTAAACGAAAGTTAATATATCATTTGAAGCAAGAAGTTGGGAAGCTTATTTTATTATGTTTGCAATTCCCTGTATTGTTCATCTTATTCATTCATGTTTTGTAGTAACGTAACACGTGTTGTAATTTAATAATTATAGAATATTCAATGGACGTCAGGATATGTGTATCGAAGTACACGGTTATTAAAATTGCGTTATATATATGTGTGTGCTATGAAGCGAGATGTATAATGATAGCGGCTCAATTATTTGAAAACGTTTTCTTATACGTTGATAAAAAACACAATATAAATTATAATTATATTATAATCAACGTATTGTGATATTTATAAAATTACTTATGTATTCTCTTGTATCGATATATACATGTTATCATTGATTTTTATAATTAGTATATATGTATATAAGTTGCTATAATAAAAAATAATAATTAGAAGTAATAAAATAATTGTTCGAGTTGTTATATTTCATGTAAAAATAATGTTTTTTAAATAATACATTAAGAATCGAGACAACGATCGGTATTCGTAATCGATTTTTCTATTTAGGATCGTCTCACCTTAAGACATTATCTTAAGATTTAAAATAAGCAATCTTAAAATAAGAACGGACCATGTGAATACTGCCCAGTCATATTATACTAACATCAATAAAATTATTTTATCGAATACACGTACGGTTTATCATATGTCCCAAAACGAGTAAAAGCGGATGTGAAGAATTAACAACCAACATGGGCGGAAATGAAACTGTTTCTCCTTAAATTATCGCAAAATATTCGACATCTGCGAAAGGACGATCGTGACAAGCTACTCTGATGTAGTTCCGTGAATGGCGAGACCGAAAGTGACAAGCGGGACAAATTTGGACATAGAAGAAGCTAATCGGTGCTAATGGAGACTGTACGCTTTATACTGCTATGAATTAACTAGACGACGAACCGTGATATTATATATCGTAGATTTCACTATTCAATCTCCACGTCTAATTATTTCATACAAGTAACGATCGATCAAGAGTGATTGTCACTTGAAAGTGACTACGCTATATCATGATTAATATAAAAATAATAGGTAAAACACATACTGATGTATGTATAAACTTGCTGATATGAATCCATATGTATTATAGTACGTAGGTCTATGGTAAATTTGTATTAAATCTCTCTTTTTATTAACATTTATTATTAAATATATAATTGAAAAATAAAAAAGTTTACAGAGATTGTTTAAGATTGATAAAGACAATATTTATATAAAAAGAATCATAATAGCGACAGTTATTGATATTAAACAACAATTGTATATAGATAAAAGAAGAACTTATTAAAACTTTTTACATAACAATTAACAGAGCGTATATTATAATAAAACGCTTAAAAAAAGCGGAATTTTATATTTTACGATAGAATATTTCGTCTTAATGTAATAATCTAATAGTTAGAGAGCAATATCGAAGTACGTTAATTATTAAGCGTCGAGCATAAAATTAGACAATTTCGTGAAGGAACGGAATCGAAGTATATAAAAGAAAACACTATAGAGAGTATAGAGAGAGGAAACGCGCGCGAAGCAAGATGGAAAGAAGAGAGAAACGATCAGAAGTTGGGGCGAACCGCGATGCTGAAGCCAACGGATACGGTTCAGAGAGCTGAAGCGGTGGGCCGTCCCGTCTGTTCCCCGCCTGTTTTTATTTCTTCGCATTTCGGTGGTGCACCGCGGCTCGAACAAAAGAGGAAAAGAGAAAGAGAGAAACAACGAGATTGGACGAGGTTCTCGCAGCCTGTGGTATAATTAAAATACAGCCGTGCACCAACTGCTGGCCTGTGCTGCCTCGTTGTTGTTGCTCTTCCCTCCTCCTCTATATCCATTTTCTACCTCCTCTTGATCTTCTTAATCCTCTTCTTCTTATTCTTCTTATTCTCCATCTTTTTTCCGTATCTTCTATGTCTTCCGTTCGCAGTTTGATGATTAGTATTATAAGAAGCGCGCGCATGCATTGGCGCCACAAGCTTTTTAAGCGATTATTTAGAAATGTTTCAAAAATACATGCGTAACAAAAAAATCTGTAAATTCATCAAACAAGTTTATGATAATATCGTCGGAAGAAAATTGTGGTTGTTCTATACAGTATTTTTTATTGATAATGAATATAATATTTTTCTATATGTGCACTATTAATAATTTTTGAATCAATGATATTTAATATATTGCATTTTAATACTTTTAATAGGTATATAAATTCTCAAAAACTTACATCAAATTTTTTTTAAACATGTTTATCTCGACTTTTTAAATTTATAATTGCTGAATTAAATTCTGAATAGTCATGGCTTTTTTGCTAACTTTCGAATTAATTCATCCTTTTTGTAAATTTTTCCTTTGATTACGAATAAACTTTGTCATGATCTGACGATAATATCATTCCATAAGGACGTTCCAAGAAAGAAGAGAAGAACAAGTGGTAATCAGAGATGAATAGTCAAAGACAATAAGAACCATAAAGACGCATCTCATTCTAATATGTAACTACTACGATGTAATTGCTGGAACGTCTATATAAAGAACAGAATGTGGGTGTACTGTGCGATTTTTAATGATTTGATACCACCACGCGTTTTTGTCTTCAGGGACACAAATGTAGTGTACAATGAAGAATGAATGAAGAAAAATCCGCATCATCAATGACTATGCTATCCAGCTTTAAATTTTAAACGTTAAAATAGTAAAATTTTATTATATATAATATTTCTTCAACTGTTAAAAAAAATCTGGAAAGAATGGAGATTGCATTTATCATTGATTATCAAGTTAAGAAAAGAAATAAAAAAAAGTATTAGTACATTTTTAACATAAATTTCTGAAATAGTTTAAAGTATAAAGAAATTCATGTATTAGTTTTGCGACTGTTTGTCTATACGACAGCGCAAGAAATATTATCGCATCTAAAAGCACATCGAGCACTGGCAGGTTTTCGTTCTCTCGGTACGTTCTTTCCTCTCGAAAATTTTTCATTGCCACTATCGGCCTTCCACACGCCAGTTTATTACACGGCGTATAACGAAGCGATACTTCATATCGATGCAAAGAGCACGCATCCATGGCCAGTTGCCGTGGGGGGGATACGCACTTTTGCTCAGGCAGATTACAAATTACAATACCGGGGGTGCACCCCGTTCGCGGTTGCGGCTGCAGCCATCGTCGCCGCCGCCGCCGCCGCCGCCGCCGCTGCCGTCGTCGTCGTCGTCGTTGGCAAATAATTAATATTCATTACGTATTAACGAAGCTATCGCATAAATTGTGCGCTCGTGGCAAAAATGGCATCGTGGATAACGGGTGAGTCCCCGATGAACACGAGAACTTTACGGTTCCTTGTTCCTCCGTAAGATGTAGCAAGATGTTCTTTTCGCTTCATGATGCTACGTCGCTGATCCTTGAGAGATGATTGCTCGAGGATAAAAGAGAAGGGAAGAAGAGAGGAAATATTGTCGATGCACCTGTCCGCGTTGCCTTTCGGCAGACTTTCTTTTTCGTGTGCCCGCGACACACGTACTTATCGAGCTATTTCATTTTTTGGGTTATAAAGAGCCATTTTAGCGCCACGTTTAAGAGTTATTGTACGATAAAAGTATTATTAAATATCAGTTAGTTCGGTTAATAATAAGGTCGCGAGTTGCAGAAGTTAAGTAGGAAGGGAAAGAAGGGAAAGAGGGTCGTCGACGTAGTTGTCGGAAGCAGGTTGTGAGAAGCACGACTGGCTTTATGACTGATCGTAAAAACTCGAAATGTCTCTCACTTCGTCGGCAGACAACATGTGTTTTAACTTTTCGTCGAAGGGTGTGAAATTAAATATAATTAATAATAGATATATTATTAATAATTTTTATTTCGACTCGATTCATTTACTTTTGAATGATTATGCATGCGAGGGATGAAACGGCGCATATGCAGAGGACAATTTTTCGCAAAGTAAACATAGTTTCTCGAGTTTACGATCGAGTGTTTAGTTCTTAGAGTGTTTAGTTCACTCGTTTAATTCTTTGTCGCAATCTTTTATGATTTGAAACGTGAATTACTATATTACTTTGATGTACACATATACATATATATACATAAAAATATTAATTAGAATATATGATTATAAAACTGAGTTTTGTCAATATCGTCAATATTTATGATCATTTTTATACGTATTATATAAAAAGTTAAATTCATTTTAGAGAAAGAAATGCTTGTAACGCGAATACTGATCTTAAGATCAGTATTAGATAGTGATAGATCGATTTGTTTCCTGGAATCATTAATTTTATTTTCATTTATACAATAATTCATCGGGAGCATTTCACTTTCCCTGATATCATAGAACTGGTGACGAAAGCATAATATTACGATTTGATAGAGCTGAACGTCGCTTTAATAACGTCGCGAATATATTTCTGTCTCTTTAGTTTCTCTAAAGGAATAGAGCTGTACTGTAAAAAGATAAAAGAAATAAAAGAAATTGTTTTAAGTATCACTGCCCCACGCATAATAAAATTGTAAAATTATCATTGTAACGGCATTATCGACGCACTTTTGCAATAAACATAACGGTCTACGTACGTGTGCGACGATGTAATCTATAAGCTGACATTTTAGTTGACCTCTCACAACATTTCTTCAAGTCGCGAATAATCTCGAGACCACGTAAGTGAAGATTATCGTGTGTCATGTGAAGAATCGCGATGATTTGAATTGAAACATGATAATTTGATATTACAAAGTTTAAAATGTTACTGTCCTCGTTAAAATGTTACTGTCGCAATTTGCTATATTACTATTTGCAGCAACAACTATCTAATTATCTATATCAACTATATTGTAACGAAATAGTTAACAGACTTTAGGCAGAAAAAAACAATTTCTTCTGTATCATTTACCAGGTTTTTTTCATCATCTTATCCACATAGATAAATTTGTTGCAAACAATAATTTTTATAAAGTAATAAAGAGTTTATACAAATTATTGGCATAATTAAGATAGCGTCAACGTCTTATTGACGGAAAGATTATTGTTTGCGATTCAAATGTGCGATAATACATCAATGATAACTGACGATTTGTGTACCATAGTAGTGGTAGTAATAGTAGTATTGGGTTGTCCGGAAGGTTCGTGCCGATTTTGAAGGAAAATTGAAACGTAGAAGATTTAAATTTTAGTATGCATTTATTAAATTATATAGATGCTGTTCTGTTCTACAATCTTTCTCCATCTTTCAGGCAACTTGAAAATTCCGTCCTTCCAGAATCTCTCAGGTTTTTCAGCCTTTTCTAAGTGATTTTTTACCTCGACCAAAGAGTTGAAGCTTTTTCCATTAAGGGAATTTTGTAATGACCGAAATAGATGGAAATCAGAGGGCGCGAGGTCTGATGAATATGGTGGATGGGGTAGAACATCCCAACCGAGCTCCAACAACTTTTGTCGAGTTATCAAAGACACATGAGGCCGCGAATTGTCCTGATGAAACACGACGCCCTTCCGATTTGCTATTTCTGGACGTTTTTTTCAATTGCTGTCAATTCGTCTAATTGGGAACAATACTTGTCTGAATTTATCGTCTCGTTATTTGATAAAAGCTCATAATACATGATCCCTTTCCAATCTTATCAGACACAGAGCATGATCTTCTTTGGATGAAGACCGGCTTTTGGGGTAGCTAAAGGTGGTTCATTCCGCTTTCCAAGATCTTTTTCGCTCAACATTATTATAAATGATCCATTTTTCATCCCCCGTCACTACTTGCTTCAAAAATGGTGTCTCCTCGTTGCGTTTATAGAACGAGTCGCAAATGGAAATGCGATCCATCAGACTTTTCTCCGTTAAATCGTGGGGAATCCATACATCAAAACGGTTTATGTAGCCAAGCTTCACAAAATGCTCGTGGGTGGATTTTGACATATTCAACATTTCTACTAATTTACGTGTCATATAGCGTGAGTTATTCTCGATCAGTGTTTTAATGATTCTGATCTTCATCTGGTGGAGGGCCCGGTTCTTGATCTTCAAGGTTGAAATCACCAGCTTTAAATCTAGCAAACCACTTCCGCATAGTTCTTTCAGCTACAGCACCTTCGCCATAAACAGTGCTTGTTTGCTGCTTGTGTGGCATTTTTGCCTTTCCGGTAAAAGAAAAGCATTAAATGTCTAAAATGCATTTTGTTTTCTTCCATATTCAAAAGCGTATAAAACTGACAAAAATTAACGTATCGCAACCAAATTTTTTTCCAAGTATGCCTGAAGTACTGTTTTTTACGATATATACGCATGTCATTTTGTTTTCAATCGTTCTGATATATTCAGACTTTACGCCTACCAAAAATCGGCACTTCCGGACTTTCCGGACAACCCAATAGTTAGATCTAGCGCGAGCAAACTTCCTTCCAGGATTGTACCGGAAATTCATTGTAAATCTTGGTAGTCAGCAAAGAGCGAGGACGTACAGTCGTTTAGCTGTGTTGCGATGCGACGCGACGCGCGACTCTCGGTGCAGTTTTCGCACGCTACTTACTTACGCTACAAGCTGCGATAAGACCGCTGGATTCCAGACGGTCAAATATTGAAGTTGGTCCCAATTTTCCCACGCCGAGGCAACCACCTCGGAAGGTGTCATCAACGCGATCAGGAAACCGATTTGGTATACCTAAATTAATCGTCATAAATCCTACACGATATTGTCTTTTCGCTATAACAGCAAACAGAGATTACTTAACGAGGATATTTAATGCGTAAAAAAATCTTCTAGGATTCAAATCACTTGTGAATATTCGCTATATTCAACAATCTCGCTCAAATAATTTATTAAAATAATACGCACATCTCTCGTTCAAATCTTTTTGCAAGATAAGGATTGTTAAATGTTATTATATATGTATAAGCAAGATTGCAATGTATTTTTACACACACACACACACACACACACACACACACACACACACACACACACACACACACACACACACACACACACATGTACATAGCTAATGTAGGTAACTAATCATGGTCGCCATGACCATGGTCATGTTAATGG
>Ga0157364_1000572_pt1 | contig 26313 bp, 4 predicted proteins | sample AttsexASBM2_FD_111476 | JGI IMG/M metagenome (GOLD analysis project Ga0157364, IMG submission 111476) | Fungus gardens microbial communities from leaf cutter ant in Ribeirão Preto, State of São Paulo, Brazil - Atta sexdens ASBM2 | ecosystem: Host-associated > Fungi > Mycelium > Unclassified ... | reverse complement strand
ATATATATATATATATATATATATATATATATATATATACATATACTATATATATATGCACTTGTCAAACAAGCATCTTGAATTTTCTAATTCTGATATTAAAATCATCTTGATCAGCCATCCACAGAAATCGCAGAAACAAACATGTATTTTAGACATGTATTTTAAAAGTAAAATTACAACTGTACAACGATTCGCCATTTTAAATTAATTATTTTTTATCAAAATCAGCAACTTAAAAAGAAATTTAAAAACGAACTCTCACTACATTTTAGAATATTTTAAAATTTAAATCAATTATACCGGATATCCGCCATTCTGAAATATTAATTCTGATAATATCAGTGGCTCGAAGAGTTTATAAATATAATTTTTTTATAACAATATAATATCTCTTTGATTTTTGGCCACTTTTTCGACAATCGACTCCACTGTGCAATGAAAGAAAACTTAATTGTACCTGTCCATGATCACACGGAAAAAAATGAACATAGATAGATTAACATAGCTTATTGCTTTTTTTCTTTGATTCACATTTCAGATTGACAAATGTTTACGAAAATTCTTTTCACGAATCTATTTTTCCAAACTAAATGGTAAAAAATTACGATATTTTTTTCATAATATACATTTAATGTTCTTTCATTGCATGATCGTGTTTTATTAACATATCACTGCTAGTTTAGGCCCTACAAGAATAAATTTTACATTTTCATTAACTTTGTATAGGCAACTTTGTATAGGCATGTTAAGAAGAGCGATCTTCAATTGCTTACATCTCAGTACTGAAATCTCAATCTCCATTCCAATTGCATATCAACGTCTTCTAATACAATACAATGTATATCTATTTCAAGAAATTCAGTTTTTAATTCGCGAGTATATTATCTCCAATAAAAACGTAAATAATTAAAGTAAATAATTAAAAAATTAATTTACTGATCGGTTCTGTCTCCTGAATACATTGTGATCATTACACGTCGGTGATCTTGACAGTGTTCAATTTTATCTCTTAGAAAAATTATATTTATAAGAAAACTCCCATCTATGCATATATTGTATCTCGTATAAAAATTATGTCTTTATCCTCAATTTCTTTCATCGGTTCATCATTATTATTGAGTAGTTATAATTATACTCGGCTATTCTGTTGTCAGTCGCGGTTCTTTCTTTACTACGGTATCACTCATGTGACCCTAAAAAATATTTTTTTATATATTAAATGTATTGTGATATATTATAATAATCTATTATAACATGATTATGAATATATAACAAAAATAGAAAGATAAATGTGAATTTGTTAATGAATTAAACGTTATCATGAATGACCTTCTTTTTCATGTGTATAAGAAGTTTAGTTTTTCGCATGAAACCCTTGTTACATATCGAACATTTATGCCGCTTTTTACCGGTATGTATATACATGTGTGTGGATAGGTTAGTTTTAAAAGTATACGCTTTGTCGCAAATCTAAAATACAGCACATTTATAATTATAGAAACGTAAAAATAAACACAATCAATTGAGAAATAATTAGAAAAAATACTAACAATAATTTTGTAGCACATACCTTGCAAACATGTAGTTTCTTGTCTGCATGCTTGCTCATATGCTGATTAAGGGTATTAATACGTTTAAATGTAGCTGAACATATATCGCATTTATATGGTCTTTCGATGTTAGAATGCTTCGTAACTAAATGATTATTCAAATCCTGTTCATTATCGAAACCCTTCTTACAATCGTTACAATTCTTAAATATGTTAAAATGGATTTCATTCTTGTGTCTACATATAGTCCAGAAGTCACTGCAAAATATTTATTATTGTTAACCATTAATTTAAGTAAAAAGATTATTTAATATTCCTATAATTTTTATTACTCACGCAAATATTTTTCCACAAAACTCGCATTGCTGAGGTTCTTCGTTATGAATTTTTTCATGCTGGCGGAAATTCAATTCACAACTAAACATTTTATTACACTTTCTACACTTGTAGTGGATTACATTTATATTAGCTCGATTTTGAACCATTGCAACACCTTGCATCATCGAAGATCTTTTAACAGCTAGTTTTCGCAATGTAATGTTGAGATCGGAAGCCAAATTCGGCATTTGTTTGGGATCGATATTAACGACCTCCTCGGTGTTAGCCACTAAAACAGGTGGTTGGCTAGATTTTGCTTCATCTGCAGATTGCAATTCTAATGACGTTGCCAGTTCAGTGGATGAAATCGAGGTTTTGTCGAATCTACTCGACTGCGCATCAGTGCGATTGAATGAACGTTGAATACGTTGGCTCAATGGTCTTTCGTCTTCAGATTCCCCAGTCCGTTCATCATCACTGCCCGCGTCACCTGTCGTTTTCTTTGCGGTACTGCTTCCTCCTTTTTCCAAATCATTTTCCGAATCATCGATCTTTCTTTTATTTAACAGTTTATTCTCTTTTTCTTTCATTAAGTCACGCCATTGCTTGATTTGATCCATTATTTTTGATTTATTAGACCGCATTGAGCGTCCTGTTTGAGCAGTACTTGGTCCAGGCTGATCCATCGCTTTTGATTTATTAGACCGCATTGAGCGTCCTGTTTGAGCAGTACTTGGTCCAGGCTGATCCATCGCTTTTGATTTATTAGACCGCATTGAGTATCCTGTTTGAGCAGTACTTGGTCCAGGCTGACTAGTCTCAGTTTTTATCACTGATTTTTGTAACGGCAAACTTACACGTCCGACTTTTGTATTATCCTTCTGTTGCGCTTTTTTAGACTCCTTTTGCTTGGCATGACTCCGCTCAAATTCATCCAATAAACTTTTGTATGTTGCTACAAACTCTGCAGATTCCCATGTATTTTTTTCATCTGGATAGCCTTCCCATTTGATTAAGTATTCCGAGCATCTCTTTTCAGTATTAAAACGTTTGGCCAATATTTTATCGATAATATATTCTTCGCTACTTTGGTCTGTATCTTTTTCAGTAGTTGCTTTGCTAGACTTTTTAAGCTTGATAGATGATTTCAGTCTTGGTTCTTCCTGAGGAGAGTCTTTCCATTCGATTAAGTATTCCCAGCATCTTTTTTCAATATTATAACGTTTAGCTAATATTTTATCGATAATATATTCTTCGTTACTTACGTCTGCATCTTCTTCGGTAGTTGCTTTGCAACTTTGCTTTGCAGACTTGGTTTTGCGCTTGATCGATGATTTCAGTCCTAGTTTTTTCTTCTTGTCTACTCCAATTTCCTTAGATTCATTTTTTTTTGTTTCCAGTGATGTCGCAGAATCCTTTTTAGCTTCGCCTGTCTCTTCCAGTTGTTCATTTCTGACAAATTTATGAACTATTATCAATTTGGCACTTTCAACGTTGGTATTTGATTGCATCAGCGTATCCTGAATCTTTGCATTATTAATTTTTGTCAAGGTTTGTACAATTTTTCCCGATATGACCCAAGCCTCCTTCATTTTAGTATCCATCTTACACCATTTCTCGTGCAATGTCGAAGCATTAGATGCTTCTTTGTCTGAACTATCTTGAATTTGTATACCCTTCCATAATAGAAATGCCCATTCTTGTGCTTTTTGTCTATTATCGTCTATGGTGCCATGAATACATGACGTTTTGGAGCAGGCTCCCTCTTTTGAACAATGTTCTTGAAACTCTTCGATAAAATGAAAGAGAGAATGACACTGTCCACATACCAGTACATCTAATCGTTCCCTTGTTTCTTGCGCTGCTTCAATAACGGTAGATTTATTACTGGTTGAAGGGCCATCGTCTCTCTCCATTCTGTATTTCTCGATTTTCGTCACACGATTCCTTTTATACGGTGAAACTGACGAACAGCTGAATTTTCTTTAACCTGGAAAATAGTTTATCTTTAGTATGTACCTTACTATTATGTCGTTTCAAAGCTTATGAGGAAAATGATTGTTAAAAAACAAATATGAAAATCATAACATAACGGTACTGTTGAAATAATACAAAGATATCCAAAACTTTAAAAATATTAATCATACACACATTCACAATCTTACCGCTACATAAATCTTATCCGCACTTTTGAGATACATATTTTTTTGTATCTTTATTTTCAACTGTTGATTCAAATATTGCGAAACTTGAGATTGATAGAGTATTCCCTTATTTCAGATAGGATTCAAACTCTTTAGGTATATCTCTCAATTGAATTTATTGTAACGTTCCTTAAATTTTTTTCATATTACTTACGGTTTATTTTTTCGATTATGTATTTTCAAGTTTATCTACTTAAAGTCGTAAGACATAATTTTTTAATAACATAAGTTGGATTTGTCAAAATTAGCCATCATCTTTTAATTCATTTTACTGCTAAATTGTGTATTTTATTGATAGTGATACTGGATATATAATTTTGAAATGAACGTTTTTTTCTACATATGAATGTTTTTATATATTTTTTTCTAATTTACGTAAATAAAATATTAAATAAAATAACTGTGAATAGGATGATAATCGTTTTTGTGTTACCAGTGTTTGTTAGAGAGAGCGAAGTATTTATGTTTTGTTTTTACTGTAATATTATGTGTTTGTAATATTGTGTGTTTTTAACATTGATAATGATCTGATCACGATCGAAATATTTGTTTATTGCTAGCATATTGTATTAAATTAATTAAAAGATATAATTGTTTCTTTTATTTATGTAAACTTTTATTTAAACTTCTATATTAACGATGTTTAATTTTATAAAATAATTTTCGGTAGCCCTTTTTCTTTGTTTTTTAAATTTTAAATGAGTCTTATTACTAATTGACATATTAAATAAAATGTTAGATTGAAAACGTGAGACGTTAAAATAATTCAAATTAACCGAGAATACGAATAGGAACATGTAAATAAGAAACTATTATCAAGGTTAAAAGCTATATTTTGTATATATGACTAATATGTACGAATTAAGAAATATTAAGAGTAAACTCGTATAATTGCTTGTCATATAAAATCTAATAAAAAGAAATTAGAGAGAATTCAGTGAGCAATGAACAATAGCCAAAGTTCATTTTACGTTCAATGACGAGAACAGATTCCAGGCAATAAAGATATAATAAAATGATAGCTGTCACGAAAAGTAAAAAGGAAAATACGGAATGATGTGTCAAAGGCAAACAAAATCTTAAAAAAAGAAATTTGTAAAATTAGAAGGACGCCTCATGTTAGATTAAGAAACTGAAATTTTGATAATTTAATAACTTACATGCAATGCTTAGACGTAATAATCACGTAATAATCATTACAATTAAATTTCAAATTGTTTACTGACAACTAACCACGTCAAAATTTTGAGAACAACTGAGGCAATACAAACATATATATATGTTTATTTATATTATATATTTATATAAATACAGAGTTGGCAACATTACTTCATAAAAATAACTCGTTACAGTTCTTTTTAATAAAGTATTCGGTATATCGTTACTTGTTATTGATTTTCAAAAATATAAAGTTGCGATTACATGGAGCGTGGAAATACAAACATGCTGAAACGCGGAAGACAAAACTAAGCTTTATTAAATTTTCCTTCTTTCCGTGCGTTCTATTCTGCATGTTTTTATCTCCTAATATTACATAGAATGTAATTTTCTAATGAGAACTAAAACTTTTACGTGACTAAATAAAGTAACGACGAAAATAAAAGTAGAAATCGTTACCATATTAATATTTTATATATATATATATATATATATATATATATATATACACGTGTACAGCTAATGACAGAAAGGTTGTAACTCTTTTTTTTATGGGTTTCGGAACCTACTCACCGAGCGATTAATTCTTATTTGGATTCAATAAGAATCAATCGCTCGGTGAGTTACAGATGACAGAGAAATGCTCGACTGTAATTGATTGGTTCTTACATTCTGATCCGGTTTAAATTCTCGGTGGAAACTAGTTATTTCGGTGGAAGCCAATGTTATCAACGTAAATTTGGCTATTAATGTTTTTAAATTATAAACTATATTAATTATGACGACATGTAAATGAAGATATAAATATGATAGAAAACGCCAAAGAACGATCAAAGATTTTAGAGATTTCAAATAATATATATTCTTTGTTGAATCGAAATATTTAACGGTATCTTAAAATCTTCTGTTTTATCACGTAATTTTTATATAAGAAATACTTTTTTTCTCTTTTATCAATTCTCTCTCTCTCTCTTTCTCTTTCTCTCTCTCGATAATCCTTTTCCAAGATTAAATACGCATTAATACGTGTTTGGAAAGTGAAGTCTATGCCGAGAACGATCAAAAATTTCAAAGTTGATGTATTTTTTACCATTTCTTAATGTAACATGACATCTCAGCTGTCAAGTTGTGACAACATTTGCTTGATATAAAAGCTTTGCAACCTGTACGAAATAATAGTTTTTAGAATTTTTAACGAATTGGACGCATTCTCGTTACACACTAGTGCATATTAAAGTCGTCGTACAAAAAATAACATAAAGATATGTTTATACATAGACATAGAGATTGGATTAAATCCTGAAATACTCTATACATTTTATTGTACTATTACATAAAATATGTATTTTATAATCTGAAATATTTGCATTTCACTTTTATATTCAAATTGGTACTTTATTTTCGTATAAAGATCTTTTTAAATAAGATTTTTTTTTTTTAATCGAAGAGCTTGGATTAATTTTATAAAGTTTTCATTTATTTGAAATATTTATAAAAATTGAATTTATGATAATATAAGAATTTTATATGATAAAATTACAGAAAGTATATTAAAAAAGTTTGAAAATGTTTTTCCAAAAAATTTAATAAAACGTTGTTACTTTTTTTTTAAATTAATACGTTACTATATTTTTAAATGTTCATCTGATATAAAGTTAAAAGATTTTACGGCAATAATGTGTCAAGGGAACAATTAATAAATTTAATCTGTAGGAATTCGCGCCGTCAGACAACAATAATTTCGGCAACGCTCTTTGAAGATCACAAAAGAAAGTCCTTATGCGGATGATTTGCAACGTGAAACTAATCTGAAGAACGTCGACAGATCTTACTGTTGTCCGAGTCCTGGTGTGTTTTTCATAAAAACAGTGCCGATAAGGATCTAAATCCTGTCTCAGGTCCACTGCTGCGAATTTCAGCGAATGCCGAATGAACCGTATATAGTCTTTTCTAGTCGAAATCGTGTATGCGAAGCAATAAATTTTATTATTTTTAACGACCGAACGATTTCGAAAAGCGAAAGAATAATATTGTAATGTGAGCATACAATAATATTTATAGTAATAACGGGCATCGAACTTGCTGCAAACTTGACAATCTACACTATAGAAAGAACGATTTTGTTGAAGTTTTATCATAAAATTTGCATATTAAGAAGATCCTCGCGTTTGATGAAACATAAGACTATAATATACATGTAATACAAATGTTAATAATATTTAGAAAAAATTTCAAATTTTGATTTTTACCGTACCATTTTGAAAATATTTAATTCTAAATTTATAAAATTTACATTACAAGTTAGAGATATAATCTGTAGTTATTCTCTTTTAAATTGAGACACTTACGTATAAGACAACAATTTAAAAATCGTTAAAATTATAAAGTAAACACTTAAGTTTGTTCTAAAGTTTCATTTAAACTGACCGTATAATTTACAAGAAATTTAAATTCTTTAATGAAAAAAGCTAGAATTTATATCAAATAGATGATGCGTATAAGCATCTTACAACTTTTTGTCATTTTGAAAATATTTAGTAACATATAAAATTAACAATAATTATGTATAATGGCATAAGATATTGTTAGTAATTTTTTTATTCCATTATTTTAATTGTTTTACATATTATTATGAATATACTGTCTATTGATTAGGAAGTAGTACGAACCTCCTTAAATTGATAGATAGAATTCATTATTGCTTGTTTTTTCGTGATTTTTTTTTTATTCAGCAAGAATAATTGTCAGTATGAAGTGCTTTTTATAGCTCACAAAGATTACATAATAGTGATCTATATACTCGTATACTTATATATTTGTATTCTTTTTGCATTTTGTAAAAATATTTTGTATAAGATTGACAAGTATAATATTGAAAATTAAATAGCGCATCAAAAAAACTATTTTACTGAAGTATTTAAAAATTCAACTAGATATAGGTATGTAGATTTCAAAATAATTTTGTACTATTAAAATAATTACGTAAGAGAGCACTCTAATTGCTAGAATGTTAAAATTTTTTGTGATAGTGTTATCAAAGCTTGAGCGTTCTACATAATTATTTTGAATCTAACATAATTATTTTTAATCTAACAAAATTATTTTCAGATCTGAAATTTTTAAACACTTCAGCAAAATTCTTCTTTCCATGCACATGCATAGCACGAATTGTCTAATATTTGAAACCTGTGTTCTTGAAATGTGTGAAAATAGTTTCAAAATCAGATATGTATATAAATATATAAGCACTAACATCCGCTTTGACTGAACATACGGTTTTTTTTCTCGTTTAATTTTTAACATTTATTTTTTATTTTTACATTTATTCTCATTGTTCAAAATTTGTATGGTATCATATATTTACTAAAAATAATTTTGTTGGATCATCAAAATAATTGCGTAGAAAACTCAAGCAATAATAATAATATTACAAAAAGTTTAACATCAATAACCAACTTGATCGTTCTATATAATTATTTTGACAATCCACAATAAAATTTATTTTCAAATTTATGTGTAGCTAAATTTTTAGATACTTTAGCGGAACCGTTCTGTTCATATAATATGTGAATAAAATATATACGCATGTGAATAAAATAGAATCTAATAGACGAGTGTATATGTATACGTGCCATCAAAACTGAGCACGTCGAAAGAGAGACGTTATCCCGCGAGCCGAAGTATAATTTACAACGTTACAGCGCAACGCGACGCTGGTGAGATACATGCGAATTTAATTAGCATATAATTATCAAATGTCGAAGGTAATAAGCATTCCGTGTAAATGTAGATCCCGGCAGAAATACGATTCCCGGAGGCAATAATCTGTCCTGTAAATCACGCCTTATGACTATCGCGGATTATTCGATCCGCATGCGAGGATAATACGGAGTAAATACATGATAATGCACATATGTTACTCTCTCGCGAGAATACCTTCTGAGATGTTAAGACGCTGGGCAAAGTTATCTCTCTTCTGAAGTTACACTAATCCTTTCAATTTGCTCAATTCTCAACTTGACTGAACAAGCATGTTGAAGCTAATAACAGATTATTATTATTAATATTTTATAATTATTCAATATTTAGTAATTATTATATGTTAGTTCCCTCCAATATTATATATCTTAGTTGATAATATTTAATAATTAATATTTAATAATTTAATATTTAATAATTATTTTTAAGTAATTATTAAATATTGAACAGTTTGCTTTAAGTATATAAATGGGATTTATTGACTTTCTCTGATCACTCATTTATTTTATTTACTTAATAAAATAATATATACAAGAAAGAATGATTTTGCTAAAGTATCTAAAAATTTTGGATTAGAAAAAAGATATAGATTTGAAAATAATTTTGTTAGATCGTCAAAATAATTATGTACAAGACTCAAATATAATGAGCAATACTGCAAAAAGTTTGAACTTAATAGCTAACTTGAACATTCTATATAATATTTTGATTTAACAAATTTATTTTCAGATCTATATCTAGTTAAATTATTAGTTATTTTAGCAAAACTCATATAGCACAGGAGCAACATCGCTACAACATTATTGCAATATTACTAGAACATTATAAATGTTGCTGCAATATTGTTGGAATCATTTGCGCTGTATGAGATTCTTTCCATATAGTGACAATACACATATATGAAAGCATGTCCCAAACATCGCACATTTTCTGCATTAAATCTTATTTACAGTTTTGAAGACACCGTTTATGTTTCTTTATATGTCGCTTGCGCTTTCTCCCGCTTTTCCTTAGGTGCCATTCCGGGCTCATCTTTTTTCGGCACGATGTAACTCATACCGCTCGCAATATTATATGCAAATCCGCGTTAATTTCACATATGGAAGGGACTTGTCTTCCTTCTTGGTCGAAAGGACACGTCGAAGTGGCGCCACGACATTCCGCGGTCGTCAATTTCGTGCAGCCGCCTGGCGCTCGTCCCACGCGTTTCCACGGTTTTCAGTCTGCTCGTGTGTGGCAGTCCCTACCGCGTCCTTTTTTTTTCCCTCGAATCCTTTCTCATCCGGATCCTTCCTGCTAACCCACGTTCTGCCTCTCCCTGCCCTGGGTCTTCGTCGTCGCTCCTTGCCTTATCCCGAGACTCTTTAATTCGCACGCGTGGGCGCGCGCGCCATTCTGTCCTTCTTCGTCTCGTTAAACTCACGTTAAACGCACGTTGATCTCCCTTTTTTCCCCGTCGATTTCTCTCTCACGTGCACGCACGGCCAAAAGGCACGCGTGCCTTTAAAGTTAAATCTACAATCGCGTGGTCCCTTGGAAGCATTCGATCGTTGATTTATGCACTATTCGCATCGAACACTTTGGGATTCTCCCCGAGATGAAATTAATTTCGTACATGCCCCGTTGGTCTCTCGCGGTCGTGTAACTATCAATAATAAAAGGTGGGCCTTACTCGTCCTTTCAATGTGGCCCTTCCGATCACTCACACCCTTCTCAGCGCTGTTGTTTCATCCCTCGCTTTTCATTGTGTGTTTTTTTTTGTAGTATTTTTTCCATCCGCTCGCTCACTTAATCGACTAATAGACGGTTATCCGTCTTACCTCGCATTCGATATTTATTAAGTTCGCAGAGGAAAGAAATGAGTAGAACACCTAAATGGTTGTAAGATCGTAATTACATATAGGAGGTAATTGAGGTAAAATATAGCTGATAACTTGTTATAAAATTTCGATGGAAGTTTGTGGATAAGTTAGTCAAGTACACATGCAAAATTGCGATCTGTCGACGTTTATTACGATTTTTAATCAAGTCATAAGATCTACTCTAAAATTATCTGTTCATGTTTGACATTGCTGTCACTTGTGTCTTTGATATTCCTGGCAGGAAAGAACTTTGAAATTTATGCAATATGATATTTTATATAATTATTATTTTATATGATTGCACTTTCCTGTCAGGCTGAATATACACTGGCTACTCGGAGCTATTCTCAGAAATGTAGACTTTCATGCTCTAGAGTCACTCTCTCGAAGCAAGAGTACTTTATGAGTACTGTAACTATCAAGTCTCGCGCAATCGCCGTTAATTGACACACACCGCGACTAATCGGTATGACTTACGCCAGCCTAGTTAACGCGACTCCCGTGAGTTTCGCGCGCTAAATTACGGGGGTACCGTTAATTAAATTTTTAAGTGATTCGTCGCGCCTCTCTCGCCCTCTCTTCGGGTACGGACGAGGAGCTGCCTTTCTCCTTCGCACTCTCGTAGCGAACATAATAAAATGCATTCGTGTCAGGTAAGAAGAGAAAGGCGGCGGACGTTGCACGGAAGCGTCCAAGTTCCAGAATCCTGATACACATGTCGCGTTATTAATATCAGCTGCATCGTAGTCGACGATCCTGTCTCCTCGTTCTCTCTTTCCCTCTCTCTCTCTCTTTCTTTCTGTCTCATCGTCTTCCCTTTAATCCTTCTTTTTTATGCTCTGGAATCTCGTCCCGAAGTGTATAATCTTGCGCGCGAAGTTTGGGGACACGACGCCACCCGGTAATCTGCATATGCTTACACCCCGATGGACGAAGTCGAGTTTCGCAAAAGTGGAAAAAAGAAAAATGTGTGCCGGCTCACGTGGAAGGGAGATTTTGCATTACGCGAGCTGTCGTCGAACGCTTGTATATTTTTCAAACTGTTAAGTACTATTTCATTATATGGTACAGTCAGAGGAAACACTGGACTATCTTTTCCCGATACGAGGAACTTTTATATTACACTTATGAAAATTATAGACAGATCAAAAGAATTATAATTATATAATAAAAATGTACAATTGGTTGCATAATCTATGATTGACTTCTCAATCTTAAATTAATTTCAAATAAACAGGATTTTCTCCCGTTTAAAAGATATAAGAAAGATAATAAAAAAAAAATAACGTACAAAATACTAATTGCAATGATAAAATGTTAATGTCATTGTAAAGAGCAACTCTGAAAACTTTTTTAATGAAATTATAAATCCAACAATTTTTTTTTTGGGCGTGCAGTGTATAGAAGTTACTTATCTCTCTTACACATTGTTGAAGAGACTCTAGTGTTACTATATGAGAACACTACAACAGAACAAGCATTGTTTTGTGCGCTATTTTTTATGGAATTGGAGTCCGTGTATAATGTATTTTCAATGTTGCATGTGATAACACAAAACACGTTTAAATATATTATATTTGATTTATAATACATACATTCTTTATATATAGATACACTCAAGAAATAAACACGAATTAAATTAATTTAGTCAAATAAACAACTTTTTTCTCAGTTGTGACATTCACATGACTAAAATAATAAGTGTATCTAGTAGTATTTCTTAGTAAGCAATTAGGTAAGTATTGTAGCAATTTAATATAATTAATTAGATCTAAATTTAAGAACCAATTACATTCAAATCGCTTATTATTATTAATCGTTTCGAGAGCAATTGTGCTATTGGATGCATCTATTGCAAAGAAAGATAGTCTCTGCACTAAAATCAATATATAACTTTATAAAGAAAATTTCATCAATTGATTGTTATACTGGCACCTATTATGTCATTAAAACTAATTCTTTGTATATTATAATTTTTCCTTTTATTATATGTCTAAGCGAAACATTCTGTATAGTAACATTCTGTATAGTTGTAAGATCGTTGTATCGATGAGATGAGAATTACATTGCGTTCACTTAATATACATCTGAATTTTCGTTTTGTATTTACGCAAGTATATAAAGAGGATCTTATGAAGTGTAATAGCAACTATGCTTGGCAGATAATGCACCGACGTGTCTTCTCGTACAATAAAGTCTGCGCGATATCCTTTGTAAGAGTCTTTTTTTACGTGGTGTAGATTACGAGGTATCGATCGCTCTAAAACTAATGGTCGTGTCTGGTGTCTCGCGATTTGATCTCGCCCGACGGATTCGTGATCGTTGGAGATGACCGTCCGATCATGGTACGTGTCTAATGTTCCTCGCGGGATTGCGCGCTTCTCTCACGAGTATCAAGTACCGATCGTTTCACGTATGTTATACGAAGAATTCGCCTGTGCGCCTGTCGTGAACCACTTGAGTTTTAAAGCCACAATGAAGTTGAAAAACAGCCCGCGACTAAAGAAGAAATATTGGCCGTTGAAGATTTAATTCGGGTACCTTAAACGGCACGTTGTTTAGAAGTAAAAGTTCAAATTTTTGAACGAGACAATTCAGAACAAGAAGTTCACTCTACAAAACATATTTTTATTATTCGTACATCAAAAGTATATATAATTTGATTTTCAAATTGAATAATTGACGCAAAATTTTAATTCTACAATAAATTTTTTTACAATTTTGCTTTTAAACTTTTAAGTCGTGTAGTCTATGCAACAAAAGATAATTTAATTCACACAACCGAACCTAAGTAATTCACACAACCGAAAATATGTCGTAATTTATATACGTAAGAAATTAATTTGAGTTTTGAATTTGAATTTGAATTTGAGCAAATTAGTCTATACTGCATAAATATTTCAAATTAAAACCAATTATAGTATTCATAATTTAATTAATTTCAAAGATTAAATCGCATTGTGTTATTAAATAATACACGAGCAAGAATTAGGTCATTTGGAATCGATCGTACAAGTGATGTATTATTTCTGACACTATTTCTATATCAGATGTAGCGGGGAATCATTTCTCCTACAAAGTCAGACAGTGTAGAATGTTTTTCTCATGAGCTCACGACGACGCACCATGGAGACTCGTTTGAGTCGCGTTTAGGGGGTAGACCTCCACCTTCCATATATGTAATGACCGAGGTCCGCGAAAGACGAGAGAGAAAAAGAAAGAGAGGAAAGAGTAAGGGAGAGAAAAAGGTTGAAAAAGGAGAGAATGTGAGAGATGAATGTATGAAGATGGAGGAGGGACCAAAAGGATGGTGAGAAGCGAGGTAAACGAGAGAAGGAGAAAGAAGGATAAGGACGCGCACGGATCCCGGGGTCCGGGAGTACCGGGCCCCACCTAGACGCGTGGGACCGACACCCACGATTCCCCGGCATCAACGTACCGACTCTCATCGCGTACACGTAGCACTTACATACATACAGCTGGCTTTTACGACGAGGGAGACAGCCTGTCGGAGTAATAAGAGGGGCCCTGGCCACGCGCGCCGGACCCGACCACTTACGTTTGAGAGTCGATCTCTCCCGACTTTCTGCGAGGTCGCACGCAGACGTTACTCTTTCGCCTCTGATCTTGCCGATGGATGATACGATTTAGGATTCGTGCAAAATTTGTGAGAAATCACATATGTGCATACAGGCGGTTATAAATGAGAATTTGCAATGGTTTAGCGATAGGAGAATTTGGATCTAAAAAATTTATAAATATATTAAGACACTATATTTTGCTCCCTAAATCTTATGGAGTGAAATCTCACTTGAAGAGACTGAAAATTTGTCTTGAAAAAAGAGTGAAAATACAGCCACCTCTTGTTCAAGAATGGCAGATTTTCACTCTTTTTAGAGTGAGATTTACTCTTTTGAAATGAGATTCACTCCAAAGGAGTGAAATCTCAATCCCTTTTTTGGAGTGTTATAATATTGGAGTGTAATAACAGAGTAGATGGAATCTCACTTCAAAAAAAGAATTGAGATTTTACTCCTTCGCTTCGGAGTGAATCTTATTTCAAAAGAGCAAATCTCACTTTAAAAATCTGTCACTCTTGAACAAGAGTAGTCGTATTTTCACTCTTTTTTCAAGACAAGCTAAATTTTCAGTCTCTTCGAGTAAGATTTCATTCCATGATATTTAAAGAGTGATATAACAAATTTATATTTGATAAAACGATCTTAAAGTTTCACCGTAAAAATGAGATGAGACGAGACTACCAGAATTTATAAATTAATTTTTATATTAAAAGACAATAAAATTACTCTTGAGATATTCATTTCTTGTAAAATTTGCAAAGGAAGTTTCTGTCCATTAGATTGTATTTATAACTGTACTTTTATGTTTAATTAATGTTTCTGTTCATTTCACCTATTAAAATTTGAATTTGTCCAATGTTTTAATGAAAACAAGATAAAGATCTTTGATATTGAAGAGACAAACAATCTTATTGAAATTATTTTCCGAGAAAGTATTCCTCGTCACTAAATAAATTCTAACTGTATTGCGTGTTACGATAACATGACATATATTGGACACCGAAGAAGTAATTGTTCTCCAGCACGGTTGAGTCTATTCGTAGTGAGATTATTCTTGATTCGTGCGCAATTTATTATTTCAGATCGAAAGCTGATCTCCGGCGTTCTACATGTGTTGCCTGTTGGCTCAGCGAGCTTTCTGATAGGGAAGACAGATCGTCTGGCAGGAATTGGACGTGGATCTGCAGGAAGCGAGTAGGAGGGTAAGCGATGTTACACTCTCTCGTCGGATCGTAATAAGTGTGCAAAGTGACGTCTCTTCCGCGAAAGGTGCAATGAATAATTGCGCTTGAAAGACGCGTCGTTTAATTTTGGAAATTGCTCATTATGCGCTCAAGCCACGTAGGCGTGATGCTACGAAAAGGCATCAGTTGTTTTACACATATTTCATCGAATGAAAATCACAAAAATAATTTCACAAGAAAGATATTAAAGAAATACAATATAGAGCTTTTAATGACAGTAAGCTTATTAATAGAATGTTTCAGAATAGCATATTGCTATTTGAAAGTTCTATCTTTCTCGCGGAATTATTTTTGTGATTTTTAATACACCTTTAATACCTTTCTCGCGAAATTAATAAGTTTATTAATAATCGATTCTCGATTGCACAAGAGTTTTTAATAACTTGAATTTTTGCTAGCAATTATCTAAATGGTAATTAGAATTACTTTTAATTTTAGATATTACTAATTTGATTTGTTTCTTTTAAATAGCTATTTTGTTAATTTTATACGTAATATATATTTCAGTTTTCTGTATTGTACTTCTTCTTAAATAATGCTATATGTTAAAGTTAAATGTTTATTGCATTTCAATTCAAATTTAGATATACATATATTTTATATTTTCTTAATTTAAATAATTGTACATGAATTTTATTTTAATACATAATTAAAGTTTTATATCAGGCAGTAATTGAAATCTTAAATGTATAAGATAGAGATATATCTATATACAAATTATTATATTCGATCTATTATTTTCTTTTTAATAAAATGTCATTAAATTAGCTTTATTTTATTGGGAACATTACTTAAAATAAGATAGATTTACACCATTAAATTTAATTTGATAATATTATATTATCTAATTTGAGTTATTTTTAACAATTTCCACAGATCGTCGTTGCTCCCAAAATGTAATTAACTCTTCAATTTATTATTTATTAAATGCATTAATATAAATGCTATGTTAAACTAATCACAGAAATTAATTTACATTTTAACACATGGAAATTACACAAAATTTTATTAACTCAAGAGATTGAATTACCATTGCTCCTTTGATATTTAATAGTGTGGAACATTTTATTTAAAAGTTGTAGGAATATTAAGAATAACTGCCATGTTTTAAAACTTCTTCATCAACACAATTTTCCCTAAATAATGTCTTCATAATGTCGCGTTGATGCAGACACAATGTTATGTAGTCCAAAGCACAATTATCCTGTTCGATGAACGTGTCGATAAAAATGCAACATTAATCATCGCCCGTTCTACGCATCCAGTTGTGCTCGTAAAGTTCTCCGTGTAGGATTTTATTCCTAAACGCGTCAAAGCGATTGATCTTAATTCCATTCTTTACCGTTCTGTCCTTATCGAGACTCGAATATCTCCATAGTGGTAAGAGGAGTGCTTCGTAATCACCTGAACAACTAAATCCTTGTAGGGCTAAGTTTTATCGTCTGTCCGCGCCAGAAATTATCCTCTTTGTATTGGCGAAACAATAAATGAGTACTCAGAATATATATATTATACAAATAGTTTTAAATTATAACATGCAGAATTATTCTGTAATTTTAAAAGATAACTAATGATTTTTAAATAATATTATTAATATTAGACTTACATAATATATCAATAATAATTAACATAATTATTGTATAGTTTTTAAAATCATGTACATAAAATTAAAATTTTAGTATAAATATTTACAAAATATTAGGTTGTCCGAAAAGTTCGTGCCGATATTGAAGGAAAATTGAAACGCAGAAAATTTTAATTTAATAAATGTATACTAAAATTTAAATTTTTAGTCGGCACGAACTTTCCGGACAACCCAATATATACTGAAAAAAAGAGTTTGGTTGCATTAGTTGGAATTCAAAACAGATTGAAAACAGGTCAAATCAAAATTTTCTGATTGAATCTATTATAATTCTATAGAATCTATTGAATCTATTATAATTCATTAAAATAATGAAAATTCTGATTATCTATTGATATAATAAATATTTTTTTGTCTATTTTCAACTAGAAATTTTTCTCAGTGCAGAATTGTATTTTATTTAACTTGAAATCAATTCAATTTTAATGTAAACTTAATTATTGATTTTATTGGCCTAATAGTTAACTAGTTAATTGTAAGAAGAACTCAATATAAACATTTTATCAAGTTGGTTGAAAAAAAGTGTTATTATTATAGGACATTTTGTATAACATCCGTTTTAATTGAAATTGTCGTTGTTTTTTAAAATGTTTTTTTTTCTATAGATATGATTATAAAAAGGATTATTGCGACAGTGTGAAAGTGTTCAGCTTCGTAGCGAAAATATTTTGTGAGTTGCCTGGGAATAAGTCGGGAGCCCGTGCCGAATCAACATTTTACAGCAAAAGAAAGCAAGAAAGTTCTGTCGTCGAATCGATCATAAATCATAATTAAACGTCAAGGAAGTGTTCTGTGGCCAAGACCTATAACTCGTCCAGGTGACTCCAAAAAGCAGTTGACCTGCTCGCCACACCTCCGCAGTCATGTTTATACTTCATTACTATTCTAACGCTGCCTCTAAATCACAACCTCGGCCTTTAAACGTCTTCTCGATTCGCGAGTGCGCCGCGATTATAGATATTTTGATTTTATTCTTAGTAGATCGTGACGCATGTCTTGCATACTTATAATCTGAATAGAATGCGTAATGACATTCAAGAAAAATATTGCGGCAATGTTGATCTGTCAGTGTCTGAAGAAATCATATATCAGCTACAGAAAAGAAATAAGAAAAATTGTTAAATATTGTAAAATCGCAATTAAAAATATTTGGTTAATTATTAATTATTGTTATATTTTTCGAACATATATATTTTAAAATTTTTAATGAAATTTTAGAAATTTAGAAATAATTCGGAACAATTTTCGTCTCAATTAAGTTTTCAAATTAAAATTAAAAATAAAGTTATTTGATATTGATAAACATAAATTCTTCCTCATAAGAGTTCTTAACAAATTCAACCTTGAATAATCAAGTCGTTAGAAATACATTGCTGCAATAAATGTGCAACCGGCATTTCTCAAGGCCGGTCGGGGACCCAACAATCATGTGGCCCAGTCGACCGAGGGCCTGATTCACGTCAGTAGATCCCGCGGCCAGATTATTCATGCAGCTCGCTTCAAGCCCGAAGAAGCATCTCGATACCACGTTAATAAATCTGCCTAATACAAGGGGCGCGGCAATGCAAGTAAGGCCCCTTTCACACTGTTGCATGCCAGAACATGAGTTTTATCACATTTATTTACATAAATTTCATTCGGCATTATCGAAAAAAATTATTCCTACAAACATTGTGTGACACAGAAATTTATTTTTTCTCAATTGTCTTATCTAGATCTAAACTTTACATTTACTTACATTTCAAGATTAATGAGATTATTTAATTATACTTATAACTTATGAATTAATCTTTTAATACTATAATACTTTTAGTACTAATCTTAAATGTGAATGTCTAGTGTCTTCTCAATTATTTTATTCAGATATAGCTTCTATTCAATCGTTTTTAGTTGCACCATCGATTATTAGATCGCTTTACAGATACGCTTTATACTGAACTACATTTGGTATCAGTTATAAGCTTTTATCTTCTTTCTGCAAATAATGAAACCGCTTATATCGCCATTCATATTTAGCCAAAATGAATGTAGGCCACTATTTTCCACGAATTGGTTTATCTCAATAGAAATTCTATTTCTAAAACCTCTCATTAAATTATATCATATTAATGTGTTATTAATTGCTCGATTCTGGAATAAATTAAAATCAAACGAGCTTCGATTCGCTGTCATAGAAAATATCGCAAAATAATCTATTTTATTCATTTATTATCCTTTCAGTCATTGATTATCCTTTTCTTTCTCTGCCCATTCTCTCTTCTTTATCATTTCCTTTTTTGACGTCGTAAAACTGTCAGTTGGACAAGATCTTGCTCGTTGCTGAAGATGCGCCACACAGTGCATCGGCTCGAATTTCTGGTTCTCCATTGTGCGCGTTCTCGCGCGACCATCTCGCTCTCACCTTTGTCTTTGTCTCATCCCTCCTTCATCCATCTGCTCTCTCTCGCTTTCGAAGGATTCTATAAAGGCTAGATTGTAAGCGAGACGATTCTCTTGTATCAAGTTGTTTCTCTGAGCGTGGGCGTATCGCCACCACCGTATTTCGTTTGCTTTCATCCTAGGACAGTGTTTTCCAAACTGCAAAGTCTGCAAACAGCCGCCTAGTGTCCTTTTGAGGTTGCCTCTTCGTTATGCCGTTCCTTTATCTTGGAAAAACGATGTTGATAAAATTTCGATAACGGTTATATCACATGAATGAATAGATAGACATGAATAGGCATAGAATTTATTTTCCAATTAAATTTCTGATTTTTGAAATTCAATTTACATTATAATTCAATTTATATTGACATTAGGAAATTTATATTCATGACATTAAATTGACAAAAGGAGTCACGTTTTATGAATTCACACATTTTGTCTTTATAATTTTTATCAATGGAATATTTTATTTTTAATGACTTTTGAAAGAATTATGAATTTTATTTCTGCGCTATTCTTTGGAATTCACATAATAATCTCATTTTCTATCATATATCTCATTTTCTTTGATTTTTTTATATGAGATTTGTTCGATAGATTGAATCCATTGCTTTTCCATATGAGATTTTATGAAGTCCAGAAAACATACAGAGCTTTTTATACGAAAAGTACATGAGCTTCCTATATGAAAGAGAATAATGATCAATATATCATGTTATTCTGCAATGCATGTGCTTTCCCAAGGTACTGTTTGAAATGATTTAGTATCGTATTCTCTGTTTAGGTTGCCGAGTCTTATAAAAGGACATTAGCTTTTATACTCTACGAATTCTTATACACGATCGGAATAACATTAATAGCTTCGAAGAAATAATAACAATAACGCTCGCAATATTGTTATTATTCTGTTTTCATTTGGAACAAAATTCGCGCAATCATCCTGTTTTAATGGGAATTATTATTTTTAAAATTTTGTATCTTTTTCTTGGGTAAGATTTGTTATAATATATTACTTTTTTTCATTGTTTTCTTGCCTCAAAATATGACATTTTCGACATCATTATAGATTTTCGTTTTCTAAAGGTAAAAGAGAAAAATAAAATCATGATTTAATTTTCAAATTGCAGATTAAATTATACCTCTCGAATATTTAGACACTAGCGAATTTGGGAAGCATTGTGACTTGTAGAGATAGGAATTTTTTCTTTTTTTTTGCGCGACAATAACGAAACGAAGTCTCAGGTAGAAGATGTGAGCTTTATAGTGAGAGAGAATAAACTTTAGATGGAACGCGCAGTCGAGTAGTCATCACGTTGAAAAGAACAGTCGCCAAAATAAAAACGATCGATTATCTGACGACATTTCGGGTGCACTGCATTTCTCTTTTGTCTTTTCTTTTCGACAATTTGAGTTCAATCGAGTCACCTCTCGTATCTTCTTTGACGCTACCAGTTGGAATTGCTTTGGGCCACCTTCCTCGCGTTCTTTTCTTTTTTCGCTATCTTCTCGATTTATTGGCAGACCTTGAAGGATCTCGTTTGATACTTAAGTGTTACATACCTACGTTCCCGAGATATCCCAGGGCATAACGTATTTCTAAAAATCAATTTCGCAGTCGCTTCCGGGCAATGCGATCGTTTATGCATTTGATTTCTTCTTCTTCTTCTTCACGATGGTGGAACGATTCGCTCGCTTTTCGGCTTTGACTTTTATCCTGTTGGTACAGCCTGTAATCTGCGCGCTCAAAGACGAGTAGGTTTCTCGCGCGATAGCCAATAAATAACGCGCCCACTCCTCTTATTAGCGCGATCCACCATTCCCTGGGTTCTTCACGTCCCGAAACGAGATTACCACGTTGCCGTCCTTAATGCCGCGACCCGCAAAAGCTATGGAGTGGTATCGAAAAGCTATGGAGTGGAATTCTGCAACACGTTGCTCCTTGAAAGCAAACAGCACGTAAATTGTGGTTATTATAGTGAAATTATTTTTCAGTCAGTTACCGTACAGATATTTTAGTATACGTGTCATGTGGGTGTGTAATTATAACACTACATACATTTAAATTTCCTCATAACTGAGAGAACATTTAGTACTGAGAACATTTTCATTGTTTTATTTTACGTCGATTAAATAGTAAATTAATGTTTAATCCAAACAGAATTTATAATTCTATGAAGAAATAATTTCTCTTTTAGTATATAAGAACATACTTATTATCATCGATTTTCATTTTGTATTTTCAATTACTCCAACATTGGAGATGTTTTTTATTCACTTTTAAACACGAGCGTTGCAATTTTTTATACTTTTCAGTTCTTCGAATTAATGATGTCCACACAGATTGCTTTATATAGCTACCTCTGGATTTTGAATTACTTGTTTTCAAGGTTTACGCACCCATTTATTTGCAATTAGCGCAATTATCGATGTCGAAGCCCCGTCTTACATACGTTGTTTATCGCTTAACGCCATGCTGTGGTAAGATAAGCGTGATTTTGTTAGCGCGTCGAAGCGGGTAAATGGTGCTCGTGCGACGAATATCGAACAACTCCGAACAGCGTGACGCCACTGCGAAGAGGCCGCTGGATCGAGAAGGTGGACTGCAAGAGTAAGAGAAAGAAAGAGAAACAGAGATATAGAGAGAAAGAGAAAAAGAGACAGAAAGAGAGAGAGAAGTGAATAAATAAAGAGGGGCACAAGTCGTTCGCAATATGATTAATGTGGCCGATCGAGAGAGCAACAGAACCAGTCGGTCCAGAACGAAAGCCGCCTTCGGGTTAACTCTTCAAGGATCGGTGGCTCCACTTCCCCATGGGAGGAGTTGGAGGGATCCATCGATCGGGCGCCATCCAGTCAGCTTCTCGATTCTACTTGAGAGAAGCGTATCCTGTGTGCATCACGATACAAATCTCACGGCTCTAATAAGCTATTTCAATGAAGATGCGTCCATTAAAAAGCATAGAAGTCAAATATATTGGATTTTTATCCAAATAAGATATCTTTCTGATCGGAGAAAAAAGCAAAATTGCAAATGATGTTGCAAAAAGTTTTAACAGTTTAGCAACAAGTTTGAACGTCCTACTTTTGATAGTTTATAATAAAATTTTTCTAGATTTGTATTTAAAGTTATAAGTAATCAAATGTATCTTTAAAATTAGCACATTTTTTATTTTTGATTTTGTGACATAAAAATTACAGAAGTTTTTATTTTTATGTAGAACTATAAAATTATAAAACATATTGAAACTATTATTCTTATACTGTCTATAATTATTCTTTTTGTATTCTTTTAATTACTCTTTTTATATTAATTAATCGTGCTAACTTTACAGATTGCAATCGAATTGGATATAGGTTGTTCAGCAGTGTATTGTTCCTATAATAAGGCGTTATTATAAATGTCAGAATGCTTAAAAATATCTATTTTAATGAATTTTATGTTTAGTTATCTTATCTTCTAAAAATGAAATTGTATTTGGAATGTAATGAGAGCGCGCATTCAGATCCCGAAAGGTTTTATTTTTAATCGGTCATTTTCCAATGATTTACCGAAATAAATCATTGGAAAATCGTGAAAGTATTATAATAGCAGCTTAAAGTATATATATTTGGAAATCATTGTTGGAAAAAACGTATAATAATAAAAGTATTTTTCGGAAGAATTAATTTCAGAATTTTGAAAATTAAAAAATTTAAATTAAATTTAAAAAAAATTCAAAATCTTCATTCTTTTCATGTACAGTAACTATTAACAATATACGTAATATTTAAAAAATAAAAAGCAAATGTGAGGGGTGTAACCATTTTTTCCTGAAAATCAGTTTGATTATTATCGCATATAGGTATACGTTTTGTACAATACGTTCTGGAACTTGATAAGAGTAATGTTCTTATGAACTGCTTTAATTCATCTTTTTATCAATTAAACGGCTCTCTCAATTTTGTCCCATCTTCACCTCGGCTAGTAGCCCGCTGTGAACCGGTTTCTTTTTCGTTTCATTTTCGTCGAAGAGTCAACTTCTTCGGGACTTTCATATCTCACCGTTCGACACATTCGCTCTACCGGCCGACCTTTATTTTTTCACACCGTCTCTTCTCTTGATCCTGACCATCCTGGATATCCCGATCGTTTGTTCGCGTCATTAGAGGCTCGCGTGCGGCAATTTGCCACGCCCAGATACAAGAATTCGCACCTCCGGAACGCGGTCGACCGAGCGAAAAAGGAGAAACGCACGCGAGACTTTTTCTTATCAATGCTTGAAGAACACGTATGCCATTCCATTCTTGTCTCGCATGAATTCTTTACAACTTGTAATCTGACTCATATCACCGATATAATCTCGTAAATAAATTTTAAAATTATTTTTAAAATAGTATACATTTATATTGTTAGATGTTTTATCACTTAAGTAATATACGAAGATATATTATTCTATTAAATACTCGGATTATTTTAAACTAAAATGATGTGTTGCTATTTATTGCAAATTAAAACAGAAAAAAAACAGAATTATAAAAATTTCTATTTACCAACATGATAAACATCTGAAAAAGGGATTATTACTCAATAATTTAATTTGGTTATCAAAAATAAGAAAAGTCAAAGCTTTAAGAAATATATTGTAAATATATATATATATTTTTTTTTTGGTTAATTTATCGTAATATATATACGCTTAATATATACGCAAGAAATTAATATGTAAATCATAGGGCTGTTACTTTAAACGGCGTAAAAGTGGTTGATTTATATAGTCAATTTCGCTTAAGTACGCTCGGATAAGCGCGCATGGTTTTCTGATTGTGTAAGCGTTGATCGTAGAGGATCATAGAATATAATTAGAGGGAAAGTTCATTCATATTACGTAACGCTATGCTTGATAACGTATTCCGGTAATCAAAAGTGATATTTTTCAGCGCGAAGATTTTTACCAACCGCTTTCTTATACAGTAGAAATACGGAGAGATCTCTCATCAATTATTTATATTTTAATATCAGCATCAATTGATGGGGCGTTACATTGTATCTTTAACAACTTGCTGAAACGTTGTTGCATAATGCTGAATAATTTTCTACGATTTAATTACACGACGAAAATTCGCTGATCGTAATCGCGATCCGGTCACTCGAGGACGCGGCAATTAAACGTAATGCGAAACGACAGGCGTGGTGAATTTCGCATTTCACGCGAAGTCCTGACTCCGGTGTGGCGTGTCAGAGTGTCACGTTATTATCAATCAGCGTGTTGTCTTGTTTATCGATGGGTATAAAATGTCGAAAGGCTTATTCAAATGCGGCACTTTAGCACGCGGGTGAGATCGACAGGGGACGGATTCACGCGGAACGCTGCACTCATCGTACCTGTCACTCCGCATTAACGTTCCGATCGCGCTGCGCGCGTTCCCCGGACTCGCGAGGTTTCGTTTTCGCGATTTCAACCGCGACCGGACAGGCGGCTAATTCGCCGCGAGTGAGCTGATAGAGATGTTTGACGGGTCCGCATAATAAATCAGCATCAGGCGCAACTGATAACGGGGCTGCGCACGTCGCGTCCTCTCGCCTTCTTTCCCTTGTCGCCCTGCAAAACATGCGTTCGTTCGCGCGAAACAGGTTTCGTTCGATGCGAAAAATAGGAAAGTCCTTTTCTCTCTCTTTTTTTTTCTACAACGAGATGCGAGCGACGAGATCCGTCAAAGCCAGGAATAGTCACCGCGTATTAATCCGCGAGCATTATCTGTTTATATGCAGTCGCGTATTGCATGAGCTATCTGTTGTGAATATCGGTTTATCATTCCGCATGATTGAATAAACATAGAATGTAATAATTTTTTCAAAGTCTCTTTGTAAATCGAAAAATGTCTCTACTTACTTATTAAATAGTCTAAAGAGAGAGAGAGACATCAGAAAGAAAGGAGCGGTTTACGAGAATTTATGAAGCATCTGCTGTTATATAAGTTGATATATCTTTTTTTATTCATATTTTACATATTCATCTTTCAAAGAGAGGATCGACTTCACTCGAGTCCTCTTCCATGAGAAGCTGTTTGACAAGGTAGATGATAGCGGCAGGGAAACACCGATATCGAACTCGCAAAAATCCGAAGAAGTCGTAAAAGTCGTCAATAAAACACGAAGGGGGTGCGAGAGGGAGGAAAACGCGGGAAGCCAAGGCGCTCCTGGCATACCAATAAGCGAATATTTGTCGAGAACAAATTTGTGGAGATCCCAAATTTCGCGAGGATGTCCCGCCTTCGCTCTGAACGTTTAAGGGTGTATCGGCAAATATTTGCTCACGAAAGCGGCTAGGTACTTCAGGCAAACCGAACGACGTATCGTGAAGCTGATAAGCAGAAAGAAAAGAAAAGAAAAGGAAATAGGGGAAAGGAATACGAATGGTTTTGTGTACCTACATGACCTAATGATTGTCGATAATAAATTCATCAGAGATTTAAAAATTTATTCAAATTAAATTAATTTAAATTAAATTAATTTAGAGATTGAATATGTATATATATGTGTATATATATATATAAATTCACACTGAATATTCAAGCTAAGATTCGCTTT
>Ga0157364_1000571_pt1 | contig 26329 bp, 8 predicted proteins | sample AttsexASBM2_FD_111476 | JGI IMG/M metagenome (GOLD analysis project Ga0157364, IMG submission 111476) | Fungus gardens microbial communities from leaf cutter ant in Ribeirão Preto, State of São Paulo, Brazil - Atta sexdens ASBM2 | ecosystem: Host-associated > Fungi > Mycelium > Unclassified ... | reverse complement strand
ATATATATATATATATATATATATATATATATATATATATATGAATATATATATATGAAAATATAGTCAGTTATGAAAAAGAGTGAAAATGTTTTACTTCTCCAAAAAGAATGGCAATATTTCATTCCTTTAAAGAGATTTACCTCAGTGATAAATATTATTTAATAAGTTTAGTTCCCTCACGTCCAATCTAAAACTAGGATAAAACTAGATTCATTCGATGTGTTTTTGCACGAAACGATTGAATTTAGCAAAAAGAGTCATTGTTCTACTTTGTGAAACGAAATATTAATCGTTAAAATAATCATTGTTAGATTAAGAAATCTGTCATTCGCTGCGATCTCACTCTGTTTCAAAAATAGCTACATTTTTTCTCTCTTTGAGATTTTACTCAATTTGGAGAGACATTCTTTTTATGACATTCTTATTACTTATAATGCAATAATTTTTGTAGTTTTAATGAATTTTAATAATAAATATATATATATTATAAAATTATAATTTTTTGTTATTCAATTTTTACTTCAATAATTTAATTAATTTATTTGAGAAAATTTTAATATAATATAATGAACTTTAATATAATATATAATATAATATTAGAGATATATTAATATAATATTCTTCTACTCTATCGATTGTTTACATAATTGCAGCACCTGCACAATTCCTGAAACATACAATAGCAAGATTTACAATAGCATAAATTAATAGATCTCATTTGCACATGGAACATTTATCGCATGCAAAATAATAAAGCTTGATTAAAGCACTGCTGCGAATGAATACACGAAACTTTATGTACACGTTAATACCTATATCCCGACTATAATATTTAACGCGAAGTCATAATGCTCCACGTCTATGATCAATAATATATGTACTTACATTGTTCCTAACAATTGATGCTTTTGAGCAATGCGAACATTAATCTGCAGTGAATCAGGTGCGTTCCGGGTGATGTTAGTAAACACCTGATCTATTCGTTGCACAATGGCTTATAATACTCCGGTTCCATCAAAATCAAAGCTTTCGCATGTATTATATCCACAACATCCGAGAGATTATGTATGTTTCTCCGGTTCACAAGAATCGACTGATAAAGTTTGATTTTTACAAGAAACTTGAAATGATTGAAATCTCTCTTCGAATCTAATGAGAATACGAAGAAAAATCATTGCTCTAGAATTTAGGAGTTATAGAAGAACGTAGGCTTGTAACAAAAAAGTTTAGAATACCGTGATAAGTCTATTGTTTTTCATATCTGTTCGTTTATTTTTTTCACTGCCAAAAAAATACATTTCATTTTCTTTTGAGAAATACTAAATTACCTACAGAAAATGAATCCTCTAAAAATATATGTAAAAATAAATCATTCCCCTCTCCCCATTATTAATATTAAATACAAATCGAATACTTTATTTAACTAAGTATATTACTGAACAGCATCATTATTGATAGATTCTTAATTACTGGGAAAGAAATTAAAATGTATTTAAAAAATCTCATATTTTATTTTTTAAACTTAATACATTTCTTTTTGGCATTGCGACCACCAATTGTATATTTTAAACATATTCTGTACCGTTCAATTCTTAACATATTTTCCACATCGCATAGTACAAGTAATATCCAGATTACGTAAAGAATCTATATCTTCGTAATCAGCATCCAGAATCTCAATAGTTAAATAATAGGATAGTAGGAATTTTGACTCAGGCGCGAGGGAAGGGAGGGGGTAGCATGGATAAGATCCCAGAGTCGATGGCATCAATGTTTACATAAACATTGACTGTTTACACATACATCAACATTAATGATACGTACCGTCATGCGTCATGTATCACTGGGACTCTCGCCGCCGCCGCCACCGTCGCCACCTACCGTACAGTGGGACAAAATATCGATATTTTTCAAAATAATTTTTAGCCAAAAATTCTTAACCGAATTAAATGTTTTTTTTCTTTTAATGAAAGCTCATACAATTGTGAAGAAATTGCTCGAGACCGACTTTTTAATTTGTTTTTCATTTTGCCTTTACATTTTAACATTTTAACATTTTAATGCTAACTCGCACTTTCAGGCGATAATGTGTTAAAAATTTTTCAAAACTGTCTGATGCTTTTAATATTAAAGTTTTTACACTCGTTAAGTCCAATCTGAAATCAGATATTCAAAATTCAAAACGAATTTAATATGGCGAACCAAAATTTCGAAAATATAGGATAAATGTTAATGAATATCCTAACCTTTTAGCATGAGAAGTGAGTTAGCGATTATACACCGTTATATGTTTAGATCAATCACAGCTCAGTCGACAATTCACTTCCCATGCTAAAAGGTTGGGACATCCATTAACATTCATCCCACATATTTGAATTTCAACAGGAATTGGTACCTTGTAGATTGTGAGTTTGCTAAATCCAATTCTGAAATGCGATTTTCGAAATTCAAAATGGCGGATCCGATATGGCGATCGAAAATTGAAAAATATATTTGAATGTCAATAGATTAGTATCTTTTAATTTGCGGGGGTTGTTAAATCCGAAATGAATTTCTTAAAATTAAAAATAGCGAATCCAATATAGCAAACTAAAGTAATAATACATTCTAACTGATCGACCTAACCAACTTTAAGGAAAATAATGCAATACAGAAAATACGCTAATATATATTCATCCTACGAATTACTTCGCAATTAATAATGTTTTCGCTTCTGCATCGACAATGCTGTGCTTCGTTTTCAATATTTACATTACCTGATACTATCTATGAATGGATCAGATAAAATCAGCAATTTATGATTTAGGTCGGTGTTAATAGCGATTCGACTACATTTCCGAGTATAGTATTCTCTAAAAGGCTTGAAATCTTTGTTTTTCACTTCTTATGCTTCTTCAGTCATTTGGGAAGAAGAGCCGATTCGATGACTTTTCCATCATGTATCAATATTTTATATATTGATGAGGATATATAGTACTAAGGATATATGATAAATGACTCCACTCTATGGGAAATTCCCAATCTTATGGGAAAATGTCTTTCTACGAATTTGACTAATTTTTGGATATACTGTAATTCTCTTCTTTCTGTCCAGATTTTACCGGACTTTTCAAGATTTGTAGCATGGAAATGGCTCATAGAATCAAATTGTGCCCATTGAGACATTTGTTCAGAATGAAGAGAACTACTGCATATTCAAAAATTAGCCAAATTCGCAGAAAGACATTTTGCGTCATTTATTATCTCGGCAGTTTCTAAAGCATAGCTTTCAAATTTCTGCGAATCAATTTCTTCTCCACAGGCCATTGTATGAAAAATAATACCGTTTCAGACTTTGATCAATTCCTGTGATGTTAATTCTTGTCGATGTTAATTCTGGGTCTCGGAAAAATCGACGTGCATATTGCGGTCGTTTGATGTTTCTGAATCATTTTGGTACATCAACAATTAAGCCCATTTCACTTCTGAACTTCGTTGAATATTTTCTTTTTTTTTTTTTCATTAAATCTTTTTGTTCAGGCATTTTTGCAATCCACTGTAAATAAGCGATACGCTATATGGAGAAGACTCCATAAAATGTACGCGTTCAAAGATGAAAATCCGAACTGAAAATTGATATTGATCTCCAATTTCGTACGTATCAATGCTAAGTTGTAAGTTTGCCTTATATATATAACATGCATATTACTGCAGACGCAGTATCGGAAAGAGCTTGGCATACCTTTCCATCTTTTCATCACCATTGTGAGCATCAGTTTATGAACTACCACATAATTAATTCTATACAGAAACTGTTGACACTAGCTGATCAATTTCATCTTCTATGTTAACTACATGTCTAATTTTTTCCACCGTTTCTGTAGTAAATTCAAATAGGCCTACAATACTTTGTGGAAACTGGATAAGGATTATTCCAAAGCACCGAAATTTCTAATTCTAGACGTATTGGAACCATTGACACCATAAAAATACTCTCATTGGATACATGATCATCACAGAATTTCTGTTTGTATTGTTTCTGATCGGATGCTCCATCACAGTCCCACTTTGTGCTTAGAATTAAAAACATGTATTCCCAGTTTTTAAATCGACAGGAACTACATTATCAATTTTTAATATTCATGATGCTGTATGGTCTAATAATGCTTGTAATTTAATCTTTACACTTGTTTTGCTAATCCTTATTGTCGATTCTTTAGAGTAGCATTGTTTTTTAATGATTGAAAGATTTTTGTACGGAACAAAAATATCGACATTTCGCTGTTTCGTTTGTTGCCGAATTGTCTCATACTGATATTTTGTTAATTTTGTTTCTTCAATTAACGCTACAGCTTCGCTTTCTGCGAACGGAATGATATTTTCTTTCTTTTTTGAAAGCTTGAAATATCATCATCAGTTTTTGTTATCATTTCGGTTTTATTTTTTTTTTTCGTATTATTATTTGTGCTAACTTTTTTTTCCCACTATTGCACAAATTTTGCAAAAAAGGCATGCTCAATTTCAACTTCAGAATAATTTTTGCGGAGTGACTGTATTTTCCGTTTCTTCGTGGAAGTAGAGCACTTTTCAAAAGTATCTTTAGTGTATCTTCCGCATCGTAGTGTTCGAATTTGCAGTAAAGTAACATTGCAATCAAGCTTTTTCTCGTAAATATCATTTATATAAAAAGTTGCCTTCTTTTTTGAATGCTGATATAAAATATCAAGGAAGCTTGTCGCATATTGACTTCACTATTGACTTCTTAGTTTCTCATTTAAATTACACTACGTACGAACGTAATGTACCAATGATTCTACATTTATCTCTTTGTGCGTAAGCAAAATATCAGAGAGTTCTCCATTCGTAACTTTAATGTTATATATGACAACTCGTTGTTAATACTTTATGTATAACTGTAAATCAATAAAAAGTTACAAGCTACTATTTATAACATATAAAGACTTATAAGCTGCTCTTAAAACGTAAAAAATTAAATTCGTTTTTTAATTACTCTTACGCACAGCACTACAAAATTCATCAAATGTTTCGACTTATAAAGTCCTCTTCAGTGATAATAAATAATAACATTTTTATACATATTACACCCTTACAAAGTTACAAACTTACATGTAATACATAATAAAATTCTCGCTCTAATCTAATCTTACATACTTATTCCTACGTTAGAATATTAAAAATCAAAATAGGTATTCAGTCAGAAGTTTAGAAGTCCAAAATATAAAAGTTTGGTTTACTGATTCTTCAGTTGTTATCGAGAATCCAACTCAGTCAATGATTTAATAAAAAATACGACAGTCAAAGATTTCTTCAACGACTATTCTATTATATAATTAAATATCAATTTATAATTATTATAAATGATTAATATAATTAATTTAATAATGATGTGTAATAAACTAGTAATAAACTAGTAATAAACTAGTAATAAACTAGTAATAAACTAGTAATGAACTACTAGATTAATATCTTACGCAACTTATGCGCAGTTTGTGTCAATTTTTGTATAAAAAATTTGTCGCGATAAAGTGTTTAACAAGGAAACCTCTCAAGTCAAATTATGATTTTAATGAAACTTAATGAACTTGTAGTTTACATAAAGAAATGAATTTAGAAAATATCAGTTGTTAAAAACGAGGAGGTAAAATCACCCTATATACAACGGTTTTCAGCTTTTTCCGTTATATCTCGAAACCTGTTTGAGATATAAAAAAATGTTTTACACAAAAGTTTTACAACAAAATTAGCTTCATTCGCGTTTTTTTAGAATAATTATTTATCATTCTTTTTTCAAAATTTTCGAAAAAATATTGTTAAATAATTATTCAAAAAAATATCATTGACGTGAATAGAGGTAATTTTATTGTAAAACTTTTGTATGAAATATTTTTTTATATCTGGAATAGTTTTCGAGATAAAGCGGAGAAAGCTAAAAATCGCTTCACACAGAAGTCTGATGTCAAACTCTACGTTGGCAGCAATTTTCAGAATTTTTTAAAAAAATTATTATTTTTAAAAATATTTATGATAGATAGAGGTAATTTTATTATAAAGCTACTTGTAAGTAAATGTTTATTCCAAGAAAATGATAAAATTCTATCATTTTATTAGTATTAATATCGTTAATACTAACATGATTATTATATGACAAAATGTTCGCAATTATAATAAAAAAATGCTGCGTAAAAATATTTGCAGCGATATTTATTGTAAAAATGTATGTAATTTATCTAGGAGATATACGTGATACATCATTTATGAAAAAGAATCCCGGTTAAAAATATTTTATTGATCAGACAAAAGTACATAAAAAACATCTTATCTATTGATTATCGATTCGATTTGTATTATATTTGATCTTATGATGTAAAAAATTATAAATAAAAAAGATTCATATTATCAAACCCTAGTAAGAAGCACAGAAACACTTTCATCATCTGATATACTTATCTCATACTAATGACATAGTGCTTAATTGATATAAATAATTAACGGAACAGTATCGTCATTTTTATATCATGTATGATGTACGTGCTTGATTTATATTATAAATTAACGAGACAATAGCGTCATTTTTATATCAAGTATAAAGTACATGAGATATAAGATACATGCCTGATTTAAAAAATAAAAGGGATATTGACTTCCGTTTCCGGTAGAATAAGCGAAATTGCTTTATAAAAGTGAGATTTCCTTATTTACGTAAAATAAAACAATATTCTTCTAATATTCCTAATAGGAATCGCTGATTGAATAACAGGGCTATTGACAAAATCTATAAACATATAATTTAATCATAATAAAACAAAATGTGTCTACAGACTCATAGTGTGACATAGACTCATAGACTTAAGTGTGTGGCTACTTATCACACTAAATTACCGATTGATGTTGATTGATGTTGAACGCGATATCGTAAACGGGTGTATCAATTGTCCACATCACTAATTAGTTTATTAAAAATAATATAATCTTATTGGTGAAGCAATGAAAAATTATTAGGAACCGATGTGAGTGGTGTGTGTAATTGATCTGTGTGCAAGTGCGCCACTCCCGTCGTAAATCGTCTCTGATTTATCATCCCTGCCTTAAACGTTGTCGATTGTTGATTGTCTAATTATTACATCAATATATAATATCAACAAGAAAATTTTAGTTAACAAAGCGTTTTTAATTTCCCTGATGAAAATAAAAATTGGAGGATAAATCGGTAATGAGAGAGTAATAAAAGTATAAACAAAACACTTTCTAGAAGGCGAAAATTGAAACATCAAAATGTGAAAGAAGCGTAAATGCTTCTTTTATATTTCATTGTTCCAATTTTTGCTTTCTAGAAGTTTCATTCATGCTTCTGTTACTCTTCCATTACATCCGATTTACGCTCCGATTTTTATTTTAATAAGAATTAACTGTTTGAAAAGTATCAATGATATTACCATTCAGATCAATAGTAAAATTATTTGAACTAATGTAGTATAATGTAATGTATAAAATAGTGTATAAAATTATACGGACTTAACGGCATTATCATTATCGAATGATTTTATAACTTGAAATGTTCAATAAGAAAATCATTCGATCAATAAAATATTTTATCATTGGTAGTCCAATAGGAATATCATTCAATTAATGGTATATTACTAATGGTTACTATTGGATATGCATCAATAGAAATATCATTCGATCAGTGGTATAATATTTTGCCATTGGATTATTGTCAATAGAAATATCATTCGCATTGAAAGTTATTCATTTATATAATCCAATGGTGCTTTCAATGGAATTTTATTAATAGCAATATTTTACTAGTGAAGATTTTATCACTGACCGGTGATAAAATTTTCAATAGTAAAATATTACCCCAGATAATTAAACGTGTGATATCCGCATAAAATATCGCTACCGTATTATTTCTATACTGCTACGAGGTGGCAGTGTACGGCGTAACTATATGGTAGCAGTACAAAAAGTGTATTGATATTATACAATAGTACAATGAATCAACACTGTATGAATCTATACTGTTTAGATACATCATGATATATAACCCGTACCGTATCAATACGGCATACTATTATTGACAGAAGAGAGAGAGAGACTGCGGAGACCTCTAGTCAAAGACGATATATATAACAACTGGTATTACAAATATGATTTCCTAACCTAAAAATAGTTGTAACATTAAATTAAATATTAGGCAGTAGCTAACTGGATGTTCAGTTAAACTAGACAAATTTCTATCAGGACCACATATTGAACAGATATATCATAGCTATACATCCATGATTAAATAGGTGTTCGAGTATATAGGTGGATTGAAGTACAGCAGTTTTCATACGATTTCAGAAGTCAAGGATAGCGGATGGCAGTATGCAACGAATGGGTGACCACTTCGAAGCATTATAAAATTAGCTCCCGAATTTAAGAAAAAACTTCTTTTTATCATAATTTTATGATGTATACTCTGGAATAAGATATTAATCAATAATAATACTCATTTTAGCAATAAAACTATAAAATTAATGTATCATTGAAAACATTACTAGCCAGTGATAAAATCCTCAGTGATAAAATATTACCATTGGCAAAAACTCATTCAGGGTATCGATTATATAAATTTTCACGAAACTTTCATTTTTTCACTTTTCGTACGTACCAATCTCACGTGAAAAGTTTCACTTTCAAACGATATCAGACTTAGTAATTATGTAAGAAAATTATGAGAAAATGAAATCAGAGGAAGTTACGAGAAAATGAGATCATAAGGCGAATTTACATTGTTCCTCTTAAAGTTAGGAAAATTCAACAAGTGTTCACGGGTGTATGTACATACAAGTATATATACATACACGTACATACGTATTTTGATAGGAAATCGTATTGTGCTCATTATTTGTTGTTCCTTATATATATAATCGAGAATAACAATGAATGTAATTCAAAAACAAAAGGAAATGCTGTTAGACATGATGTCAAAAAATTTGGATATTGTGCGAGGAAGAATGTCATGAAATTCTCAGAGCCGTATGGAACTGGTAAAAACATCATTATTGAATATGTTATTTCATCATTCTTGATTGCATGTAGTAAAAATATTTAACACTCGTAGAAAAATGTACGGAAGAACATAGCATAAACCTTAAATTGTTTCGGATTGGGACTGGAGAAATCTTCTAAATGGAAAAAGGTTATTTTTTAATCTGTTTCATAAATCTCTATTTTTTATTATAATTCTCATTTTTAAATTTTTGTGATTTTTATGCACTTCATATTTTTATCTTTTACTCGCATATATTTAATTTAACATCACGCAAATGTTTTCTTAATGCAAAGTTTTTGCTTGTCAATTGCATGCTCTTCTTCTTCGTTCGCATCATTTACGATAAGAAATCACGCAATATCCATTTCAAATAGATATTCAAATATATTTGATATTTGTCGAAAGCGAGAGAGTTCTAATGCAGTCTAATGCAAGAACAGAAAACAGACAGAAAAAATCGAAAAACAAGCTTACATCAACAAATTTATATCAACTAATTAAAAAATAACTAGAATTTCACATATTAGACATTTCGTTACTTGCCAAAAAATTTCTCGTGAACTATTTCATATTTTATAACAACCAAAAGTTACTTATTTGCTATATCGCTTATTCATTACATGAATTTGTTCACTTTTTGTGTATTCATTCGTAGGAGAAACTTTACATAATCGATACCCAGCTTGCTATAAAATACTATTAAAAATGCCATTCATTTTCAAAGAGTTTTTCAATGATACTTTTAATAACAAAATCATGTGTTTTTTCGCGACGAGAATGACTAAATGCTCTTATATATTTATACTATATATTTGGATATGTGACATTATTTATTCCTTTCTTATTATCGCATCATATTATGCGCGCCACCAGCATTTTCGCGCTCAACGATATTGTGACAGACGGTCACGACCGTATTAAGCGTTCGCTGTATTTAAATCATCATTAAATAAAAAAAGTAAGATAAAATATTTTTGCGAGGAGAAGATACAATGGGAACAACAACGCGGTGAGAAAGATGATGACACATAAGAGAAAGAGAGATAGTAAGTATACACAGTAAGTGTAAGCAAGCCTTTGTTACTGATATGATTTTTGGGAAGAACAATGAGCGGCGAGCGGTGAGTGGCGGCGGCTGCAGAGCCCCAGTGATACGTGACGCATGAACGTTATCATTAATGTTGTTTATGTAAACAGTGTTAATGTTTGGAATCCCATGCTGCCCTCTCCCTTTCCTCACGGCCTCCCACGCCTGAATCAAAATCCCTATTATCCTACTACTTAACCATGGGACTTAATCCTGGATGCTGATTATGAAGATATAGATTCTTTATGTAATCTGGATATTATTACTGTACTGTGCGATGTGAAAACCATGTTAAAAATTGTACATTACAGAATGTGTTTAAAATATACAATTGGTAGTCGTAATGTCAGGAAGAAATGTATCAAGTTTAAAAAAGTATGAAATTTTAAAAATATATTTTAATTTCTTTTTCTATTCCCTGCAATTAAAAATCTATCAATAATGATAACTGTTTAGTAATATACTTAGTAATGTACTTAAATAAAATGTTCGATATGTATTCAATATTAATAGTAGATTGGGGGGGGAAATGACTAATTTTCATAGATAACTTGTTTTCTTCATGTCAAGTAATTTGGAATTACTTAAAAGAAAAAGAAATGCATTCTTTGTTAACCATTTTTTTTGGCAGTGAAAGACAACGATAGATGAGCAGATATGAAAAATCATATACTTACACAGTAGTCTAAACTTTTTTGTTACAAGCGTGGATCCCTGCTCTACATCATCTAAATTCTAGAGAACAATGATTTTTCTTTGTACTCTTATTAGATTCGAAGAGAGATTTCAGTCGTTTCAAGTCTTTTGTAAAAATCAAACTTTATCAATCGGTTAGTCTTGTGAACTAAGGAGAACATACATAATCTCTCGGACGCTCTCTGAATATAATATATGGGAAAGCTTCGATTTTGATCAATGGAACCTCGGAATATTATCAGCCAATATGCAACGAATAAATCAGGCGTTTACTAACATCATCCGGGACGCATCTGATTCACTACAGATTAATATTCGCGTTACTCAAAAGCATCAATTAGGAACAATGTAAATACATATATTATTGATCATATATTGACGCGGAGCATTATGACTTCGTGTTAGGCTCGAAATGATAGTCGGGGTATAAGTATTAATATATATATATAAAGTTCCGTGCACTCATTCGCAGCGGTGCTCTAATCAAGTTTTATTATTTTGTATGCGATAATATTAATTTGTGCTATTGTAAATCTTGCTATTATATGTTTCAAAGATTGCGCAGGTGCTGCAATTATGCAAACAATTGATACAGTAGAAGAATGTGAGAGGTATATAAAAGTTATTCAGTTTTTTCTCAAATAAGTTAATTAAATTTGAAAAATTTAATAATAAAAATTGAATAATAAAAAATTATAATTCTCTATTTCTTTCTGGATTTCCTCCACAATCCTAAAATATTTTTTCGCTCCTTTCTATGACATCATCTGCTTATCACATAACTTCGAAACCTGCACATTACTGTTTTTTTTTTATCGCGAATGGAAACGAGTCTTCCCCCTTTCCTTGTAATTAAGAATCTATCAATAATGATAGCTGTTCAGTACTAATATGTATGTATGTATATAGTTCAATATGTGTTCGATAGCTACACAATAATAGTTTTAACAATGATTCGATAATTAGGAACGTTTAGCTATTTGTAATATATTGTTTTTAAAAAATTATTAGTTGCTAAATTAAAATCATTACTGAGTCATATCATTTAAAAATCATTGAATAAACTCTATATCTATTTAATAAAATCGCGTGAAAGAAGAATAGTAAATATGGCAGAGAATATAATAAGAAGAAGAGAGAACGCAAATACTATGTAAGTAGACTACAAGTGGAACAGAGAGAACTGCATCGAATGGGAGAGAGGACAATAGGTTAGAAAAAGAGAAGGAACAAACTTCCTTCTCCCTCTAATACGGCGACGCGCTTTTCCTCTTTCGGAGCGCTGAGTACATTTCCCCCTCCCTGACCCTTCACATACATCTATACATACCGCATATACATATATACACACACTGACATATAGTTGATTAGAACCCGTCTAACTATGCTACTTCTGTCTGACTTTAACGCGGCGTCAAAGTTAGACAGAGATACTAATATATTTCTCTCTCTGTTTTATCGATTTTGTTAAAATTACTATCCTACATACAGAAGCCGGCTCTAATTGTTTTGTGTCGTGACTCTAATTAGAGGGTCTCTAATTTTGATCAATCTACTCGACATAGCTGTTTTTAGAAAGGATTGTTTTCACAAATTTTGTTAGGATAATAATGAATTAATTGTTTAAGGCATATCATTTTCTATGACTACAGGGATTGCGATTATAATGCTGAAGATTTCAGACAACAAAATACGTGATAAGATATAATAATATAATAAGAAAAATTTACTCATCAACTTCATTTTCTTAAAAGTTGTTATAAATAATATATATGCTTTTAGTGCAAATCATTTTTACAGAACAAATTAATATTACATCTGTAATCTACAATCAAAAAAAGGGATTTTTTGCCACATTCTGTTTGAGTTATAAGCATTTTGTCAACCAGATTTTCTCTATGTTGCAATAGAAATAATTTAAAATTTTTCTCTTTTTGATTCATTTTAATATATTCATTTCTTTTTTAAACAATATGTTTATTTTTTTTAAATAAAATCTGGAAATTTTGAGTTGCACACAGCAATAATTCAATAATAAAGAATTATAAAATGTGTGAACATTGAAGATCAAAGAACCAGCAATAATTATTTAGACTGTTTAAGATTTTATATTATAAGTAAATTTTGTAATTTGAACTCTTATCGCGAATTTAACAATGAATATATAGTTTTAATTATATGACGACATAAAGATTATGTGTTTCGCGGGTTTTCTCCATGTCCAGATCCATTCTTGAAATGCCAACGTTTCGTGAACCTTGCAGTCCACTTTATCAGGGCGAGGAGCAGCCTGATACTACAGTATCACGAAACGTTGGCATTCCAAGAATGGATTTGTAATCTTTATATAGAAAGCACATGGAAGTCTCAAGAATATTATATTATACAATGATGTTTGAAAGAACAGTGACAGTTTAGGGCCAAAATTTGCCTATAATAAAAACGTAAAATCGGTCTATAGATTTGTTGAACTCAAATATGAAATTTAAAATTCTCCAAAGTCTGAGGAACTTTGTGAAAATGCAATTTTTCTTCTTTGCAGAAGAATTATATTTTCACAAAGTTCCCCAGATTTTGGAGAATTGTAGCTTTACTTTGCAGCAAAATATTATATTACTCGATGAACAATAGTAACTGAATAAGAAACCTTTTTTTCTATTATAATAACCTTAAAAACTGCAACTTTTTTGCAATGTAAGAGTCTATGCTTCACGGTGTATAATAACATAAACAAAACAAAGATGAATGTCCGTATCTACGTGTGTGAGTATGCGTGTGTTTCTATTGTTCCACCAGCATTAGCTTTATCCAAAATCGTGGTGATTATTGAATCTTAAGGTAAGGGACCTTCCGATCTTAATGAGCTTTTAGTATGTATTATTCTCCAGACAAAAATAAGCAATACGTTTTTTTATATATGCTCTTTTTCATTTTTAAAGGGTAAAATACTCCTTCGAATAAAATCGATTTTTCTCTTTCGAAGCGATATTGTCGAAATTGTATAAATGGATAAAAATGTTTGAGATGAAAGTTGCATGATCTCAAATGTACTTTATAAAACAAGAAAAAAATTTTTAAATTTTTTTTTAATTTAATTATATAGCATAATAAAAAAAATAAACACATTTTTTTCTTTTTTTTAGGGCAAATTTTGGCCCTAAACTGTCACCGTTCTTTTTATTCGAACTCTTTATTATTATCTTAATTTAATTATTTTATTAATTGACATGTTGAAGATAGTCAGATCGTAGTCAAAATATTTATGATCTTTATATGATTAACCTAAATATTTAAAATGTATGACATTTACTAAAAATATTTTGTGTTATAGTTGTATGGTCCTTTTATTTATGTGTTTATATTTATATTTATTAAGACACTTTTAAAATTTTAAAATAAATTTTTTAAATGCATATTAGAGGCGATCTTCCAGATTTTAATAATCTTGACATATGTTATCAAGGTTATGATTTTGAATTATATTCAACTGGTTTTACAAAATGGATATAAGGCAATAAGAGTCAAGCAAATTCGGATCAGGTGATAATTCTTGTGCAAACCAATACGATTAATAAAATAACTTTATCAATAATTAATCCGCAATGTTTTGATTCACTTTTGAGCCGTCTTCAGAGACAATATGATGTAATTACAAAAAATTTTTTACGAACTAATTCATTTTAGTGAGCCACCTCCATTAAACTATAATATAAAAATAAACTTTAATAACAATCTAAAATGTATTAAAATTATTAAAAGATAAATTTGTTGGAAGCAAAAATGATTTATTGTAAAATAATAGAAGGTAGCTCACACTAAAACAAAAATTTACCATCGCAAACACTTAAATTCTATTTAAGGTTTAATCAAAAAACTATTCTTTTCATTTAGCCTCTCACCATTCAGTAAATCAATGTCAATTATGTTGAAATTAATGAATAACTTTTAATACACTTACGTTAATTGCGAAGAAAAAAAAAAAGGAAAAAACTCAGATATTATAATCCAGACGGACATTAAAATCAAAACTGAATCTTTAATAATTTAATCTTAATGTAACGAAGAATGTACTGATTAGCTGATAATAACAATGCTCCGATTTTAGTCCGTCTACAATTGGAAAGTGATACATTAAGATTATTAAATTATTAAAGATTCAGTTTTGATTTTAATATTCATCTGGATTATAATTAATATCAGTTTTTTCCCTTTTTTTCCTTTTCTTTGTGGTTTTAGGTGTATTAAAAATTATTCATTAATTTCAATTCATAATTGATCACTGATTTATTGGTCAAAGACTGTTTTTTGACTAAATTGATAGAATTTAAATATTTGCGATATGGTGAATTTTTGTTTTAATGAGCTACCTTCTATTATTTTATGATAAATCGTTTTTGTTTTTCTCCTCTCCCCAACAAATTTACTTTTAATAATTTTAATACATTTTAGATTGTTATTAAAGTTCGTTTTTATACAATATTATAGTTTTCGTTGATAGGTTGAAGTGACACTAAAATGAATTAGTTTGTAAAAAAATTTTTTGTAATTACATCATATTGTTTCTAAGAATGGCTCAAAAGTAAAAGCAGATTAATTATTAATAAAGTTGTTTTGTTAACCGTATTGTTTGCACAAGAATTATCGTGCTTGACTCTCTATTACCCTGTTATATTCAACCATTTTGTATCATTAAGAAATCTTTAGGAATTAATTTATACTTAGTCATATAACAGATTTTTGTTTGTTAAAAAATTATTAACAAAAAAAAATTTAAAAAATAACGTTGCATTTTTACTATACATATAAGGTAAATGTACCGGTTATTGAACAAACATAAAATGAATAAATATAAAAATTTTAGTTTATTATAGATGCCTAGTAAGAATAGATGTTTTCTGAAACTAGATCCATTATTGAATATATTATTTGTCTCAATTGTAAATTATATTTAGTTATAAAACATAATAATATGAGTCAAATATCCTAATTATTGGACAAATAAATGTAATGTGTCCACAAAATTTATTACCTAATTATTAGACAAATAATAAGAAATTTTTTATTATAGAAGAAAATTATATTTTACTTAATAGGATTGTACAAGATATTTTGCTAGAAACATTGAATTTGTGAATACCCAAATTAAATCATATGCAATTTCTAGCAGCATTTATGGTATATAGAATGATTAAAGTCTTTTTATCACTGCCAACTTTTGATTCCTTTCTAGCAAGAACACGATCTCCGTTTGGATTTAAAAAAAAAACTTTCATTACAATTGAACACATGTGATGAATCGACATCGATAAAATTTTGAAGTTCGAAATGATGTCGTATTTCATGTCGTAAATCAAGTCGAATTTTTCTTTTGTTGTTACGAGCATCGCTTAGATTTTGGCTCATCTATTCTGAAATTCGAGGATGACGTTTTAAAAAACTGTCAAATTCAAGTATCTTCCTGATTGATTATCTTTAAATGGAGAAGTTTTTTAACTAATTTTACGTGTAAAATAGAGTTTCACATTATCTAAAAGTTGCGAGGATTTTTCGATTCAGTTCGATTCATTCTACCTGCTCATGATGGTAACGAAATATGTTAAAATCATCCTGTATAATAAAGAAAAATATCTCTAATCCTAAAGCTTTCGCTTTAGACATCGAAATGTTTTACTCGTTGTCATCGTTACATTATTTCAAAATTTTTTTATACAGAAGTATTATTTCTAATATGAATAAATTATATAATACTTAATTTTTAAATGATATGAAAAATTAATAAAAAATTTATTTAGAATCATATATATTAACAAAAAGTTTAATATTAAAAAAATGATACAAATTAAAAATTTTTGTCATTTTGTCCAACAATTTGGTCATGTCCACTAAATGGTACATTTACTTTACAATATTAAATAATATCTTATATCTTTGTTTAGAAATGTTTAAATTTTTACGCGAAGCGAGATTTATTACTCTTTCCATCTATTTAGAGGCACAGGATTTTCCAAGCGCGCGCGAGGTATTATACTTCTCTCCCACCTTGCCTAGAAGCATAATGTCTACTGCACAATGAGAGTTTTGTTTTATGTCGCCATATGAGAAAAAATAAAACTTTTATTGGATATTGCTTGTCGTTTATCGTTCATCGCGTCCAATTTGCAGTAGGCATAAGCTTTCCACGCAAAACGAAGCCCACTCCCTCCTCTCTGTGAAGGGACGTTCGACTTTTCACCCAAAATGAGTTTCACTTCACCTTTTTTCGTATCAAGCGGCGTCCGACTTTTTATGCGAAGCGAGATCGACTTCATCTACTCCTCTGCTCAGAACTCGCTTCGCGTGGAAACTCGATCGTCCCTTGACCGAGGGAGAAGTAGGGTGAAATTCACTCGCGTCATGCGCCCTTTGGCAAAGGGAAGTGGAATTGAACTCATTTCTCATGGCAAGTCGTGTGTCCTTAGTCAGGATTATTTTAAAACAAAATTTTTGTTTTATGTTTTATGTAGTAGAATAAGTAGAAAAAAGATATTACTTTTTAAACTTATTTTGTTCATAACTAGCGAATAACGAGCGATGACTAAAATCTGTTGGAGGTGATTTGAAATCATGGCCTTGACAACATCAAGATTATTGAAATTTGTAAAGTCGCTCTTAATATGCATAATTATCTTTTTTTTCTTATACATTTTCATATACATTGCTTACTTTAGCGCGAGCTTCACGTGCAGCTTCGGCTTCCGCCGCCATAGCTCGTTGCAGTTGAACGGGTAGTCGTACATCTTTGCTAAAATTTTACAAAAATATAATTTATTATTATTCTTATTGTTGTATGCAAATTTTTATAAAATTCCCATTATCACCACCATTACATACGCACGCGCATGAACATACGCATAGAGGAAAGATTTCAATTATGAGATACCGAATGCATTTTGAGTAAATATTATATAGACAGAATTAAATAGAATAATAGGTTATTTTGCAGAGAATTTAGTAAGCTTTAGGATAATGTTATGTAAATTTTATTTCGATTCTATTCTTTTTTTAAATTAAAAAATGTAAAAAGTGAGCAAATTGCAAAGTCAAAAAATTACTCCTAATATGAAATGCTCTGAGAAATCGATAATAAAACTTAAAGTACATCAGTATTGCAATTAAAAAATTTAGTGCTTGTAAAATACAAACAAACACAGTCAGGGCGTGCAAAATGAGCACGCGATGTATTTAAGACTTGTCTTCAGGTGGTTGGAACCAAATATCACAGAAATAAGCATTTGATGTTCATTGCAGTTGTTTTTTTTATTATTGTACAATAAGATTTATACTTTAAAAACTATGACATTAGGAGCATAGGTTATTTCATATTAAAAATACTGGATATCTTATATTATATTATATTATAATTTCTACTTTTACGATCATTAAATCTAACTTTTGTAATTAAGCAATTCAAAATATTTTTCTATTAGTACGATCTTACTCTATCATTATATGAAGAATATATTGCCAAATATTTATTAAATAATAATTGTTTATTAAATAATAAACAAAGTTTAAAGATACTTCATTTCAATAAAACTGGAAGACATCCAAATTCTAAAATCTTTTTTACAACGATTACGAACATAACTTAATAATAAATTTTCCACTAAATAGTTTTAAATCCAAGAGCAATAAATTCGTGGTGGAACCAATAGATAGCGTTTATTAATATAACGGAAATGTCGGTATCTCATATTAGGCCCATCTTATAATAGGTGGCTTTCCTCTACAACTATTTTGTAATTTAACAACTGTATTAGAGCGCATAATATATCAAATATTAGGAACAAAAAAAATATTAAAATTTCAATCTCAGATATCAGTTACACCGAAGTTAACACGATTTCTGATAGATTGAAATATTAATTTATTCCTATTTTTTTGTATTTGTTCTTAATATTTCCTCCATTGTGCGCAAGGCCTTATTCATTAAGATAAATATTATATATTTAGATATATTTATTTATACATATATTATATTACACATATATCAGATACAATATTCATATATAAACTTATAAAATAACTTAAATCTTTTACAAAAAATATAAAATAACTTAAATCTTTTACAAAAAATCCGGTAAACAATTTTTATAAGAACATGTGTATAAATATTCATATATAAAAATATTAACACATACATATGATTATATACGAAACATATTCATATACAGGGTATTTCCTCTAACTTTATCATTTAAAATATCTGTATTGTTTTTGATGATACGGGAAAATAAGGAAAAAGTTCGATTGGAAGAGACACGTATTATGATGAGTAAAAAATTTTTCTTAAAGTTATAGTTTTTTAGATTTCAAAGTCATCGCGATTTTTTTAAATGAAATAGCATATTTTCATTAATGTAGTAATGTAGTTCATAAAAAAACAAATTAGATATGATATGTTGTTCTTCAGATGATTTTGGACAAAAAAATCACATTTATATGGGAAAAAGAAGAGTTAATATTCTTAAGTGTTTTCAATGAAGATATTTATTTACTTTAGTTCAAAAGATGTTTGACATGATTGCTATTAACTTCCATACATTTTTGAATGCGATAAATAAATGATTGTTTCGCATTTTCAATGAAGAATTTTCCGAGATCATTCAATGTGATTTATTTACTAAAAGTATTTGAAAAATATTGAAATGCCATAATTTTCCTTATCGCATATGGTTACATCAATTTTTTGATGATAATGATTTTCAAAATAGGTAAAGATTCCTACCTATTTCTGCAAATGAGTTCTACATCAGTTAAGATTGATCAACAATTTTTCGATTATATTGTTTACAGACGAGTCATCTTTTACAAATCATGGATGATAGTTAAATAAATAATGCATATTGTGTAAACACAATGTGGGGCCGTTGACAATCCACATTGGCTTTGATAAATATAACAGCAACATCCGTGTAAATGTCTGGTGTGGTATTATTGGTCCACTTTTTGGAAGGAAATTTAAATATTAAAAAATATGCAAATTTTTTAAGAGATGAGTTACAAATATTATTAGAAGTTCCATTGAGCCATATTAAAATGTGGTTACAACAGAATGGTTGTCCAACCATATAATGCAATGTGCATTTATAATGCAAGCAATGTGCTTAATAGAATGTTTCCCGATTGCTGGATTGGCCATGGTGGACGAATTTGTTGGCCGACTCGGTCGCCAGACTATATACCACTTGACTTTTTTCTATGGAGATACTTAAGAAGTTGAATTCATTGTTATTTATTAATGTTTTCCACTACATTGGGAAACATGCAAGAAAGAATTTGACGTGCATGTATCGACATCAATTAGAATCACCCGGAAATCATTGAAAATGTATCAGGTGTATAAGCTTAAATCCGCTGTTTTTTAGTCAGAAAAACACATTTTTTTTTCCTAAGAAGCAAAAACAAATTTATTCAAAGTACTTGCCCTCGCTAACTATACATTTTTCCCATCTTTTGGACAATTTGTGTATATCACGCCAAAAAAATTTCTCTTTCGAGGCAAACTACTCATCAAGCCATTTTCGATGTCTTCGTAAGAATCGAAGTGCCGCTCAGCGAGCGCGTGGCCCATCGACGAAAGCAGGTGATAGTCAGAAGGTGTCAGGTCTTATAAGTAAGCGGGATGCACTTCCCAATTGAGTGTCTCCAAGTAGTTTTGGACCATTGTTGACGTGTGCGATGGTGCGTTGTCGTAGAGGAAAATCAGCTTGTCATGTCTTTCCGTGGCCTTTTTTCACGCAGAGTACGATGCAATTTGATCAGTTGTTGGTGGTAACGGTGAGCATTAACAGTTTCACCAGGTTTTAACAGCTCGTAGTAGATGACACCCTCCCACCAAACGCACAGCATCGTCTTCCGTCCGAAGCGATTTGGTCTTGAGGAAGATGTTGATGGTTGGGCGGGATCAACCCAAGATTTCTTGCATTTAGAATTCTGAAAATAAATCCACTTTTCATCGCCTGTCACAATTCGATGTAGGAACAATTTTCTTTTTTGTCTGGCAAGCAGAATTTAGCATGTGTTTTGATGTCGCTCTATCTACCTATCGTTTAGTTCATGCGGCACCCATTTTCCGATCTTTTGAACCTTCCCCATGGCATGTAGCCGCATGGAAATGACTGCTTGAGAAACACCCAATTGCTCGGCAAGCATTTTTTGCGATTGGATATCTTCCTCGTCCAAAAGAGTCTGCAACTGACAGTCCTCAACCTTTCTGGGCCGATTTTCACGCTTCTTGTCACTCAGATCAAAATTGTCGTCATTGAATCGGCGAAACCAATCTCTCCACGTTTCCGATAAAGCATTGTCGCCATAGGCCTCCACAATCATTCGATGCGATTCGGCAGCCGATTTCTTCAAATTGAAACAGAAAAGCAAAGCTTCCCCCATATGCTTTTTTTTTAGCAAAAAACTAGACATGATTATGAAAGAAAAAATGTATGTTGTTGTATGAAATTGCTGATGATGTGCACTGGTTAATGTTGACAGATGTCAAACACATAAAAAAAAGTTTGTTGTGTGCCAGGGTAGCTTTGTACGCTCACTAATGCCACTTATGAGCAAATAGCGGATTTAAGCTTATATCTGGTAAAAATATCATTTATTTATTGCATTCAAAAATGTATGGTAGTTAATGGCAGTTATTTCGAACACTTACTTAGATATTTATTTACTTTTGAACTAAAGTAAATAAATATCTTCATTGAAAATACTTAAATATGTTAACTCTTCTTTTTCCTATATATGTAGATGTGATTTTTTTGTCCAAGGTCATCTAAAGGACAACATGTCATATAAGGTTGAATTAATTTTTTTATGAATTATGTTACTACATTAATGAAAATTTGTTATTCCATTTAAAAAGATCTTGAAATCTCAAAAACTATAACGTTTAGAAAAATTTTTTGCTCATCATATTATAATATGTGTCCCTTCCACAATCGAACAACTTTTCCCCGTAAAATTTTTCTGTATCATCAAAAACAACGGAGATATTTTAAATGATCAAATCAGAGGAAACATTCGATATATACAGAGTAATCCAAATCAACCGTACGGGACGATGTACCTATTCCTCATGAAAAAGTGAGTCAATAGCAAAATGTTGTGATACTTAATAATTTTTAAATGAGTCTCAGACAATGTCTCTCGCTAAATGGACGCCGCCAATCTCATTTCGCGAAATGAATAACACCGTGTCACAACGACTCTTTTCAGGCCTACACAAAGTATCGCAAACAGTCTTCTTCAGGGCTTTCTCCATTGCATATAGCTAACAAATCCATCAAATAAGTAAGATGGATTTGATGTTTTATGTATTGGAGTTGATTATTTTAATGCAAATATTAAAATGGCGGGTGTTCTTATTACCCGCTCAGTATATAATATTATCATCTGAGTAGACTATTATGAGTATCCTTAGGAGTAATATAAATACAAGAAACATTTTGTAAGAAATTATACAGAAATGAAAGATTGAAATACATACAGGATGTCCTGAATTTAAATGTCTAAACTTCGGAAACATGTAGAGGATCGATAAACTAAGAAAAAAAGTTCTACCGAGATAGGTTCATTTTTGCTTCGTACTGCTTCTGAAATATTATCGTCGCTGAAATTGTATACGAAAACAATAATAATTTTCAGGTGAAAATTTTCTTTGTTTGTTTCTACCTTTCTTCTATAAATTCATTAGTTACTCGTCAGAAGCTATCGAGTGAATTACTTCTGTCACAATATGCTGTGTACATATTCTAACGTTGAATATACTGATATGGTTTTGAATACACTGTATGATTTCTGTAATGGTAATGTTCTCTTTGCGGAGACAGTGCAACAATATGTACGCCGATTTCCAAACAGAAGAATGTTGGATCGGCGAGTCATTGCAATGATTTTTAATAGGTTGCGAGAGACCGGCTCATTTTCAATTCATTAAGATGCGTTAAGAGCAAATAGAAAATCGTGTCCTATACTATTTTGATATAACAAGATTCCGATATCAGCATCCGGAGAATGTCAGCTGCATTACGATTGCACGGCAAAGAATCTATCGAACTTTGAAAAATAATCGCCGTATCATATTCAAAAAGTGCAGAATTTATTATCTTAGGATTATATGAAGAGAGATTAAATTTTATCAATTGGTTTCTTGAGCCATTTAACAATGACAATTCACATTTCCATCAAAAATAATTTGGACGGACGAAGCTATATTTAAAAGGAGAAATATTAATCAAAGAAATTATATATATGGAAATCCCAAGACTGTTAGGGAAAATAGTTCCAGCATGAATTTTCTATTAATGTTTGGCTCGGAATTTGGAACTCTTTAGTGGAATTTTTTTAGCCGACAGATTAAATGCAGTCAGATGTACTGAATTTTTGGAAACTTACTTCTTTGATTATTTAGAAGAAATCCACCTGCAGCAACGATTTGAAATGTGGTTTCAATTCGATAGATGTCTTCATTATGACAGAATTATTCGAGCTTGATTAGACAGACATTCTCCACGACGATGGATTGGATATGAAGGAGTAGTACTTGATTACCCGCCTGATTTGACTTCTTTATATGGGGGCGGGGGGTTCTGAATTAGAAAGTTTATTCATTCCAATCAACTCAAGAAAACAATTGAGAAATCGAATCGAGGTTGCAGTGCACCAAATATCGCCACATCAGTGTTTGGCTGCAACACGAACTATTTGTACTAGATGCAATGCTTGCATTGCTGCAGGAGTCAACGTTTTGAACAATATCTATATTAGGCAAGTGAATAAATAGAACATGAATAGTAATGAAAATAATGAGAAAGTACAAAAACAAGAACTACGTTTTGTTTTTTTGCGATTTTCTCCAAAACGAAACAAAAACGAGTAAGATATCTCTACAGGACTTTTTATCTTACAAAGGAAGTTTCACAACTGTCCAGAATCGATTTGATTCTCCATGAAATAAGTTGTTAAACACAAAAATTTAAGAGACACGTAAGTAGTATGTGGGCAGCCATGGGCGTGTCAAAACATCCTCCACATCTTCTTCCGGCGTCATGGGCGTGGTCTAGACGGGTCAGTCAGGAAAAAGGCGTGCTCTGATTGGTCGAGGAGTGAAGGGTAGGGGTAATAGGGTAATTAAATGGTGTTCTGATTGGTTCGCCCTGTACCTCGCGAGATGATTGGAGAAGGAAAGTGCTAGAGGACCTTTGATAAAATGGAGGGTAAAATCCGAAAAAATAGTGAGTGGGTCTGATGGCTTTATGATGGTCATTTTTTTTGTTGGCGGCACAACGTATCTCTGACGTATTGGCGTTTGTGAATGTTTTTATTTATGAGAGATGAGATCTTATACGAAAATTTGGGAGTTTAGAGAAAATCTTGCTTTTGCTAGGAAGAATAAAGAAGGTTAAACAGAAGCATGTTCAACTGACATGACGCATCGTCTCCGGTGTGATGACTCACTCGTTTGAGTGAAAATATGACTTTTATGATGTATGACAAGGATTTTATGAATCTGTATTGTACTTCTTGTACTTTATTTAAAAGTCTATGTTATACAACAAAAATATGTAGAGAAAAAAGTTGGTTATTGGAGGGTACGGGTGATTAAGAAACGATTTTATGTTATACAAAAGTATTTATTGATACAAATTCTTTTTTCAAAGAAGAAGAAATATATAGTTAACATGAGAATAAACTAAAAAAGTTTTCAAAAAATTTAAGCCTAAGAGTCTCGCTTCGAGAGAATTATATGAAAAATTTCATTATATCTTAATGAAGTTAATTCCAAAAATATTATTGAAATACATATCAAGAAAAGTCGTTAATTTGTACATACATTACGTTCTATATCTTCATAATTACACGCAATGTTAATTTTTTGGTTGATAAAACTTACAGGTAGTTTCAGTTCGATTGCTTGAATTAAATATAGAGCACTTGTTAACATTATCGGATAAAGATTCTAATTGTTTTAAACGCACATTGACGTACTTTTCAATGCTTTGCACTTTTCCGAGGAAGATAGTTTTCTGCATTACAATTGTCGCTATGTAGGTTTTTTGTTTTTTCGCTGGTGGAGTTGAATCATGAGCATCCTCTTCTTTTCGAAGATTTCTGTTGGAATTTTCCTCTTCTTCTTTATACAACAGCAATATTGATTTCGCCCATAAGATGTGGTAAAGCTGATGATATTTTTTATAATGACAAAGTTAGATTTCACTCTGTTATCGCTACTTAAATACTCGTTCATGAGTCCCATGTGATTTTGAAATTACTGCCAGCAGTCGGTGTCGAAATAAATTCCGTCCGCCCAATTTTAAAGATTCCTTCGTTTGCAATCCTATATGAATCGTCTTCGTATGAGACTTGTTAAATACGTTGTTGCTAGGAACATATGAAATCGAGCGTTTCTTTTCTCGTCGTTATTACGTAAATGAAAGAATCAGGAATGGAGTACATTCCCATGTCCGAATTATTAATATTTTTTGGACTGGCCATTGTTCTTACGCTACAGTAGTATCAAATTCAAGTGAACCAAGATAGCAATCAAAAACACAAGAAGCACAGTACTTTGCTCGCGAAGCTAAAGCTACGGACGACAAGATTCGAATGAAACGGATTTTCGATAGTACCGACATCGCCTCCCTCTTTGACGCTACGTGATAAAATTATTCTGCGCGCGCAGATGAAAAAAATGAAAAAAACATAAACTTTCTTTAAATTTTTCTTAAAAATTAAAAATAATCTATATTAAAAATAATCTATACAGAAGTCAGGAGGGGAGAGGAGTGAGATAAAACGAAAACAAACAGGAACGAACAGGAATGATAAGAAACGTTTTTATGATTCCTCTCCTGCATTTTTATAAAATGACAATGGAAGGAATTCGACCTGCTGAAAAGAGAAAATTTTTTTGTAATGAATCATAAGGGACAAAGAATTGGTTTATCTTGCAATTTCTAACGAATAAAAATTACTACATCTTCCAGTTTTTTTTTTTCAAAAAAACAAGAAAAAGCATCTTCAATTTAAAAATTTACGATTGGGTTTATTGTTTTTTAAAAAATTCATTAATGTTTAAAGAGACAGAGGTACGACAAAAAAAAGATGAACAGAAAAAAAGATTAAATTGAGTTGGGAAATGGTAATGCAGGAAAATTTATTCGTCTTCCATTTTTCTGAAACTTTTGAGTATACTCCCAAGGGAAAAAATAACGTGTTGTATATGGAAATTTATAGAATACAAAAATTATTAGGTGTACAAAAAAGTTCTGAGCTTTAGATTTGATACAACCGAAATAACAAATTTTATATATCTTCCCGCCTTTTTGTGGTTTTAAAGTGTTAACATTTGGCCTTCTGAAATGCCATATGGTTTGACGTTTGATGCACATAACCTCAAAAATCAGTAGTGTTCACGATGGCAATAACAAAAGAGCATATTCGATTTTCCATCCACTTCGCGT
>Ga0157364_1000570_pt1 | contig 26345 bp, 10 predicted proteins | sample AttsexASBM2_FD_111476 | JGI IMG/M metagenome (GOLD analysis project Ga0157364, IMG submission 111476) | Fungus gardens microbial communities from leaf cutter ant in Ribeirão Preto, State of São Paulo, Brazil - Atta sexdens ASBM2 | ecosystem: Host-associated > Fungi > Mycelium > Unclassified ... | reverse complement strand
ATTCATCTTGATATTTCAAATGTGTTACAATAAGCAATTATTAGTTTCTCATAATTTTTTTACACGATATCCGTGCAATGTGTAAAATATTTTTGATAAAAGGTTAATGCCTTGCGACTTTTTTTTGTGAATTGTTTAATTTTATCGTTCACATTCGTATTCCGCATTCTTAAACCCGGAAAAGTAATAGGAAAATTTTATTTAAATTATTTATCGCTAAATATATATGAATGCTATTTATAGACATTATTATGTTTAGTCCAAATTGTTTAAAAAAAATATTTGCATTTATCTTTACTTTAAAAAAACATATAATATATAATCAATTTTTATTTGTAAATCACTATAGAGAGCAAATAATAACCGAAATGTATTTAATATTGGGATGTTAAAATTAAATACTTTACGTGAATAATTATGTAAAGAAAATCACGCTAGTAAAAACCATTTTTTATTTCTTTTGTCAGCACACATTAGTTGGTATGAAATATTTGTGAAATTATAAAATAAATGTTAAATATTTTCTTTCTCGTGTACTACGATATAATTATATATGATATGACATTAAATGACTTATGCTTCTAAAATTAGGCTGCTAAGTTCTGAGAAAATTGATATGAGAAAATGTTTTATTCTCCAAAGAAATATTAATTATATTTACTATACAGAAATATTAAAGATACTTTTTTTTACGTAATAGACATAAAGTCGAGTTATCAATATACTAATATGCCGGACTTGGTCGTATTTAATAGAATTATTTAAAAAATATAATTTTAATATAAAAGATAAAATAGTTATTGAGTATTTATTATTTTTAATAACTTTTTCTGATCTAATTTCTTAATTAATATTTTTAAGTTTTTGGAACTTTATACATTTTATTTCAACTTAGTTGTATTAGTCAAGGTATTTAAAACAATTTTATTAAAAATGTGTATTTTAAATAAAGAAATAAAATTGCAATTTCTTTAGTATTTATCATTATAAAAAACTTTCTGTCTATTACTTCTTTAATATTTTAAATACGTTTTAAAAACCTCAAATATGACTTTTATTATCTAGTATTTGTGGCAAATATATTTTTAAAAAAATGTGAAGCATAAGCACAGCTACCTGCCGACATAAACCTCGGTAAGTGAATGATCTGCGCGTAAACATCTCGCCTCGCCCGCCGTATCAATATAAACTTCACGGTCGTATAATCGATCATACGATCATATAATCGTTAAAATATTAACGTATATATACGAAGTAAAGAATAAAATAATCTATTCGTTACATTTTTTATATTTTCCGATAAATAGACTTTATTGCTTTATCTGTTAGATTCATTACGTACACACAATTACTTATTTGTTAGATATTTCAATTGTGTTACAGAGCCATAATATATGGATATCATAAAACAAATTTCAATCGGTTGAAATTTGTCTTACGGATAAGTTTATACTGCTATTTCTATTTCCGTCAGATTACCTAGTAAATCTAAAACAATATTCTGATTGACTCTTCAATTCATCATCAATCATAAGATGTAATGATTACAGAAATTTACTATTACAGAAATTTTGTCTGCGGTAATCTTAATAGTTGCTAAATCACGCGAACACTGCCATTGCGAAATGTTTGATATGACAAGTACGATATTATCTCATGCTCGGAGCACTTGGCGTGAAAATTGCAGTGACCATGATGGCTATCTCATGCAACATCTCAATAAGAGTTTCGTTTTCTGTCAAAGCATCGAAGATATATAGTTTCATCATCAAACTAGAATTCCATCGAATGGATTTTGTGAAAAGTCCATTAACTTCAATGTCCGATAACTTCAATGATATTCCCGAAGCAAACACGCGATGCGACGAATCGGCTACGGTTGTTTACATTGTTTGTTTACGTTCAATTAAATCGATAATGCAGAGGGTACATTAGTTTCCTTGTCGATGAATTTTTACACGAAGAGAACGATTTAAGTATTTACAAATTTACGCAGATATACATATAATATAGATAGATTTGAAAATTTTAAATACAGAAAAATCATTCTTTTCGTGTATATCCTCGAAGTACTGAGTCCTCTCACTATGTCATGGTCATATCTGGGAGAGGGAAGATATCATCCGAAAACTGGAATATATTATTTATATAACTGTGCAATTATCGATTAACTTTTAAAAATGAATATCAAATACACGTCAATTTGTACACCATTGCGATATAAATTTGGAGCAGATAAAAGGGTCGAAGGCTATTATGATGTTTGTAAGATAATGATTAGAATCGATCGAATGGGCTGGGATTGAGATTAATAAAAAGAAATATTTCTTTTATTACTGACGAATAGTTCCAAAGTTACGCTTAATCATTAGGAAATTTTTAATATTCAAAAAATGAATACTATCAATATATGTACAATTATATATGACATGTATATATTTAACATGGAAGAAGACAATGTGTAACAGTGCGCATAATGCGCATTGTTTTTTTGTCATGATCAATCAGTAAAATGCTAGATCAGTAAAATGCTAGTCATTCACATGCTAGCCAATCATATGCTAGCATTCTTTTAGTTGAACAAATTGACATTCTTGAAATTATAAAACCTTATCTTCTTCCATCATGCTATCTTGAACATCTATAAATAAAGAAATAATATTGCAAGGATAGTTACTAATTTATATTTGTTTATGTCCTGTTATAATACATACATATGAATAAAAATTCCACAAAAACAAAGTAATCTAATCTAGATTATCTGCATATATGTTTCATTTCTTCGCCCACTTATTAGATGTTATGTATATACTTCATCCTCCAATACATCTGCCTTACAGTAGTATAATTCTTACAAGAGCGTACGTAGAAACAAACCATTTTTGAAATTCTTATGAAGAGTATTAAACGTATTTTGTGTTTCGTGCGACAATAATTAATTAAAATTACTAACCGATTGCTCAGAAACTATGACGAAGACGCTACATACAGCGCTGGCACCATTATTAATTGTTGGATCGTTCTGCAGTTTGGGTTTCCTCTTGGACAACCAAGGCCGTATCTTTCTTGCCTGTATACCTTGATCACGTGGGGTTATTTTACATATTCGTTTTACTATGAATACTACAGTACAGGTTGGAATATCGTATTCAATTGGATAAATATTATAATAATGATCACCGCGATTGGATCAATAACTGCTAATAACTTTTATTTAAAGGTAAAAATTTTTAAATGTATTTATAGTCTGTATTCATCAATCTATTAATTTCTAATATTATTTGATTTATTGAAACTCTTTAATTTTGTTTAATTATTTTCTTCATTGAGAGATTAAAGAAGTCTTGATTTTAGAATTATAGGCATACACAAAGTGATAGTTTAGGGCCTGTGATAAAAACGTATGAAATCGGTAAATCTTTATAGATTTGAATGCTGAATTTGAATATACAGTTTAAGATTCCTCAGACTTTGGAGAATTTTAAGCTTTACTTTGTAGCAAAATATATTTCCCGATGAATAAATAGTAACTGAGCAAGAAACCCATTTTTCTATTCTATTGACCTAAAAACCTGCAACATTTTTGCAATGTAAAAGTCAATATTACACGGCGTATATGTAGCAATAACATGAACAAAACAAAGATGAATGTCTGTACTTATGTGCGTTTCTTTTTTTACCATTAATATTAGCTTTATTCAATATACATGGCGTGGTGGTTTAAATTGAGTATCGCTTACAATAAGAGATACCCCATCACGCGGTGTATTTTTCTTCTTTGCAGAAAAATTGCATTTTCACAAAATTCCTCGGATTTTAGAGAATTTTAAACTTCATATTCGAGTTCAGCACGTTCAAATCTATAAAAATTGACCAATTTCATACGTTTTCATTATAGGTAAATTTTGGTCTTAAACCGTTTTTTATAAAAAGTTTTTGAACAGATCAACTTTAATGTTTATGTTATTATTTATTATTGATGAAATAGATATATATTTGGCAACATTAATATTTGTATTTGTAAATATTATTAAATTAGCTTTTAACATAGATTTTTAATAGATTATCTTATGATTTAAAATCAAGTTATGTAATACTTATGATACTAATCAAGTTTCAATAATTCTTTATCTATCAAATTACCTATATACATTGCAATAACAATTTTTATTATGTTGCATATTCAATCAAAATGACTTTTTTTTATGTATAATCGATCAATATGATTTTTTTAATTGAAAATATGTTTACATGAACTTTCCGTAGTAAATGACACATTGGAAGTACTCGGTGCACCAAAGAAATACCAATGGTGCATAATTGGATAATTCGAATAACAATCGGATGGATTGTATATTTTTTTTAACATAGCAATAAGTAGTCATATATTGTCTCTTGATAGTGACATACATTTTGTTATTATTTATTATATATTTCTGATGAACTATTCGAAATTTATAAATATCTTAAATGCTCTGATTTGGGGAATTATCCTTGGGTTAGTATATTATTCCAGAATGACCTTCAAATATTTGTGCGCGAAAGCGAACTGAGTGGAAAAATCCCACTTTACAATTTTCGCAATAATTAATTTTAACAAAATATTAATTACTAAAAATCATCGAATATTGGTATTTTCAATAATTTTTTACGCACTGTCAACTTTATAGAAAAACAATAAGTGACAAAAATTGTTTATTTTTTTCAGAAGAATAGAATTTAAAGAATTTTTTCAGAATTTTTTATGCAGTACCGCATGTTTTCTCATGTTGGTAAAACATAATTGCCAATGTAACTAAAAATGCAACTAAAAAGTTGATAAAACATTCGCAAAATATTATATAAAATATAATAAAACGTAAAAAACAAATAATAAAATTTTTATTTTGTCTGACTTTAATTATTAATGACTTTAATTATTATTAATTTATTAATAACGCAATTAAAATATATATGTATATATAATGCATATATCTTAATTTTAATAAAAGACATTATAAATAAATCTTTTTAATTCAATTCAGATACACAAGCTCCAGGTTTCATCACGTCAATGATCGTTTACAAATACTCTGTACTAATCTTTTCGAAAATAATGCAGATAGAAGACAAAACAAATTTATTTTAGTTCAACGGATAATGGGAGTTGAGGATTGCAAACAATATGTATGGATTATAATGTAATTTTTTAAAAAGAATTATTATTTACACATATGCGAGCGTCTATTATGTATACAGTATGCCTCATTTCTGACATCGTGTAATGTCTCAAAAAGTATAAAAGATTTTAAAATATGTTTTTGAAAGTGTAACGGTTCGGTGGTGCCGGGAGGAGATTGGAGGAGCGGGGAGAGGCATACTTTGATTACGTTATTTTTTTCTAGAAAGACAAAAATATATATATATATATATATATATATATCTTTATATACATATATGATGGTCATTTACGCTTTTTTAAATAGAATTAGATGATTTTTTACGCAATGATTCCTCTAATCATTCTACGTACAAAAGTATTAAGATAGAAATTTCACAAAATCAATAATTTACTAGATATTGTATAGGAAAAACTTAGAATATTTGATACACGAGGATACGTATACATATTACCTACTTAATATTATAGCAAAACAACAAATGATAATATATATTGCATAAAAAATATATTACTTTCGTAGAAACATAATGCTGCAATGAATTTTTTCAAATCTTTTTTATATATATACATATATACATATATACATATACATATATAGATCGTCTGATAATTAACAATAAAACTCTTTCATAGGGACAGAATGGACTAAATTAAGTAGAAAAGTTCTCTATCATTTTGCATTTTTCGCATTAATGAGTTATTATTTATGAAGATTTCCAGATTCATTCAGGCTACTGCCAAATGTAAACGTGCGCCTCGGCTGGGCGGTCTTATCTCGTCGCGCGTTTACATTTGACGATAGATCGGGCGAATTTGGAAATTTTCATAAATTAATAACTTGTTAACTAATGCGAAAAATGCAAAATGATACAGGATTTTTTGGCACTGTTTAATTCGCTCTATCAGTGAAAGAAATTTGACGATTTTTCTGGGACATTCTATAATATGTATGTACGTATATATTATATGTATATGTTTATATATATATTGTATATGTATATGTATTATATAGAGTGAGTAAAAAGTCTCGGAACCCCAAAATATCTCGAAAATTAAGTATTTCCGAAAGAAATGTTTTTTATAAATGTAGGGTTTTAAATAATCTATTCACTAAACTGATTAATTTGACCTTAGGTTGCGTCGCCAAATTGATCAGATCGATCATCGATTTTTTAAAATGGTACGCACTATTTTTTTTTTAATGAATCTAATAGTTAGTGTCAAGAACTTTTAAAAACATTATATAATAAAGTTATTTTTTGTTAAATACTTTTCGAGTTATAAGTCTTGACAATTATAGTACCTCCGGCATTAATACTAACAAAGGTGTCTCACCGACGACTAATATCTCTTATTGTTCAGGAATATTGTTCAGGATAAAATGTCAGGATAAAATTAATTAAAATCAACCTATACAGCACATAATTTACGGCAATGTCGCTGCAATAACGTTGCAATTATAACATGTAATATTGCTGCAATATTGCACCATTGTTCCTGCAATTTTTGTGCTGTAGAAAAAAGAGATTATTCCTCCTATTTTCATTTTTGCACTAAATATTTTTACATAAAAAAAATAAGATTTGAATAGATCATTTAACATGTTACAACTTTTGTAGAAAACATTTCTTTCGGAAATGCTTAGTTTTCGAAATATTTCACTGATCCGTGACTTTTTATTCACCATGTATATAATATGTGTATGCATATACAGTACATATATAAAAATAATTCACTTTAACTATATGAAATAATTGCACATTTTGAATCGATCACAAATTACAACTATTATAAATACTTCTACAATTCAATTTTGTAAATTACATAAATATCTAAATAGCAACAAAATGTTGAAATCATTTTTCAATTAATTACAGTTCTAGATTTTTTATTATTAATTTACATATTCAAAATTCTTTTATATTAATTGTTTTATGTTAATTCGCAATTTAACATAAATATTTTCATTAAGTATAATGAAAGCATTTTTTTCAGTTCTACGCCACAGGTTTGGCCTTCTTGACTTTAATATCGGTATATAATAGATCTTTCTAATATAAGAGAAAATTAATTTGATTATGTTTTGATATCAATGTATACAGTTAAATGTACTTGGTTAAATCAAATATTTCTGGTTATTAAAACTCGAGATTTTACAGTTATATTGTTTGGTAAACTATATATAAGACTATATATATAAGACTATATTATAAGACTAACAGCTTATTATATTATAAAGATTTGTTTAATATTTTTCAGCTGGATTTAATAAACATAAAATATATGTAAAATCCTAGACATTACCTATGCAACATTAGATTTCTGATGGATGTTAATCTCAGCGCACTTTGGCAGTTTAATTTATTAACGTTTTATTTTATTAACGTTTTATTGCATAAATATACTCATAATACGTATCTATATTATTTCATTAATAATAGTAATTAAATATAAAATACATAGGTATGCAGATAAAATATAAAATCCCCCTATGTACCCTTTTTTAGTACAACATGCATGTATTTTGTATACAATAAAATATAAAATACTAACATACCATTTTTTACCAATTAATCTACTAGTTTTATTTGCAACTACCTAGTCGATGCATCAAATTGACATTGATCGACCTCGATTCCATTATCATTTTTGACTAGCTAATCAATTTCCCGAAAAAACATTTTATATATAATTATATAAAATTGTATTACAGGTAATTATATCTAAATTTATTATAATTTTATATAATTTCATATAACTATAAAAGCTTTTTTTCCCTGATTCTTAAGCAAGAGAAAAATTTTATATTATATAAAAATAATTATCATTCGTAAATTATCGCAATGGTATCATGTTTTGATTTCAAATAAATTAACTATATAAAATATTTATTTCGTGATACGTCGTCTTACGTAATTGTCATCTTGATTTTCTTATGAATAATTAACTTTAGTACGCATCTTAGTTTTTGGTCACCCTTACTACACGTGATAGGTCTTTCGTGAATTAATTTTCATCAATCTTATATAAAAATTATTAGGCCATTTTTACGTATATTTTTACATCTTTAGAAAATATTTGTGTGTGCGTGCGTGCGTGCGTGCGTGCGTGTGTGTGTGTGTATATACGTACATTATTAAATTACTTCACATTTAATTACAATTTTCATGCAATATATTATTTTTTCATAATTATTCAATTACAATTTTCATATAGTATTTAATCAATTATTTTTAATTTACTCATTACTTATTTAATATTATTACTATTAATGAATGATGTGAATATTATTTTTATATAATGAGTTCGTTAACATTATATTATTATATAATTCTGATTTAAAAATATACTCGCTATAAACAATTTTCATGACACGACCGAATTCTTTCCTTTTTTCCTTTTTTTTTAGAAAAATCATTCTGTAGCTTTATAAAAACTCAAATTTATATTTATAAGCGTCTTTCCAATCCACAACATGGCGGCGAGTCATGGTACCTACTACATCAAAGGTGCCGACGCTCAGTGTCTTATGTATTTATGTGCCCAAACTGAGCACACCATTTGAGCACACTGCGTTCCGTTGTACGCATAATACACATAATATATTATATTATCCTTGATATTGTTCATTTTATCTTTCGGGAGCTGCTCGGGGTTGCTCCGAATAAACTCAGCGAACTTGAAATATAGGATTCACATTACGTACGACATCCGTCATATGACATCTGACATTCATTTGCTGGTTCCACACTGAATCCGATGTGCGTCGTACGACGCTCTGCAACTAATCAGAAAATAGGATTTTGCTTTGTATCATCGATACAAAATAAAATTCTGCTTTCCGACGCACATCGAATCCAGTGTGAATCCAGCAATTGTTATGTAGGATTCACACTGTGTACGGCATTATGCGTATTATATGTATTATTCGACGTACGACGTCCGATATCTAATAAGAGAACTTGATTTCTAGATATTTCAGCTAGCAATGTTTTGTCATCGTGTGACGATGCTTGTCATATGAAAATGTTTGTCAAGATTCAACTTTTTCGTTCGACGACGTACGTATGACGGACAATTTCCGCGCGATTGATGTACATTGTACATAATCCTGTAAGTAATGAAATATTTATAAAAATAATTCTGATTAAATGAGGTTAAATTAGATTTGCTATCACTTTTATTTACATTTTATATATTATGCTGATTCTACAATGTAATCGGAAATCTTAAATCTTAACCAGTTTTAATCTAGATAAGTGGCTATGATTTTTTGTTACTAGTTGTTAATTGTAAAGCGAGTTATTTAGCTTGATTAATGGGAAGGAATGAAATCGAATTTAGTTAGGCTTAAGTTGGCTGTTGGCTAACTTTATAGATTTACTGATAAGACTTAGGACTATCCGACTCATTGTTGAATCAGCTTTATAATTGATAAATTACATGTTTTTAATTTATTATAAATTGCATATTTAATTTAATCTTTTTATATTTTTGTTCAAGTATTGTACAGACTGTGGCGAATTGTTGGAAGATCATCACATATGCTATTTGAATGAAAATTTAAAATCAAATAATGAAAATTGGGAATCCGATATAATACTTCATTCAAAGTTGTTCTAAAACTTAAGGTTGCAGAACTTCCCAAATAGCTTCACATGTTTCTTGTATTATATCAGAAACAATACCTGATACTTTTGCCTATACAGTATGACATCGCAAGTGGTGCCATTAAATCGCCAGATGCTAAATATAAAAAAAAATTGATCCTTAAAGTAAATAAAGGAACATATATATATCTCAAGAAAAACTTCAAAGCGATACAATGAACATCAGACGTCGTGTGGTGGATGTCGTACATAGTGTGAATATATTTCAAGTACATTCATTCGGAGCGACCCCGAACAGCTCCCGAGAGACAATATGAACGAACAAATCTTGTTTAATTCTGTGTTAAATAAGGATATGCGCATAGGATATATTATGCGCATTATGCGTGCAATGGAATGCAGCCAGGTCGATCTCTTCCATATATGGAATCCTAAAAACGCCTAAAAACGGTTTTATCGCGATTTATGAAAATTTTTTCTTTTAGACTTTCCCTTTTGGATGGGATTAGCCAGTGTTCTGACTACTCTCAAACTTGACGACTCTACGCAAGATATACATACATTCAATATATAGATGGATTTTCTGTAGAAAAAAAGTCAATTTTAAAGGAGAAATCCTCAAAAGATTAAGTAGAGCATTATAATATTCGTATCCGCCATTTTTAGTCTTTTCCCCACTCTTTATTCTCTCTTTAATCTTCTCTCTTCAATTTCTTAGTTTAGCGGCGGAATGAAGAGAGAGAGACTAAAAGATTAAGGAAAGGAGCAAGAGAGTGAGAAAAGCATTAAAAATGGCAGATGCTAATACTCATATTATAGTGCCTTAAGTCAAGTCGTGAGGGGCGACCTCATGATTGATCAGATTTTGAGTCTCTTTAAACGTCACTTGTCACCATTTGCATTTACTTTTGATGAGTAATAAATCTGTGAATTGATGTGAGTTGTTTCATAGTGTAGAAGGCGCGAACGCAAAATCGAACTATCAACTATCAACCATAGTAAAATTGTGCTGTTTCTGGCCGATACCCGACTTTCTTCCGCTCTTATGTCGTAACTTTTATTAAAGGGACTCTATTTAAAGTGTTTGATTGATCAATCGAAAGAAAGAATTTTATTAATTGACCAATCAAAAAATGCTTCAAAGCATTTGTAGCGTCAAGTGAATCGTAGCCAGAAATAAGTTCATCATTGGCTGCTAATCACGTGATTGCTATCAGAACATTTAATACCAGTCGCGCTTCTCTTAAAGCCCATTTTTACAATGGGCAGTAGGCGTAGGAATCGACTAATCATAGTTAATTATCTTTCTCACATTTAACTATGATTGATTTCTACGCCTACTCCTTAATCCATTACTGCTACTGCCTATTATAGAATGGGCTTTAGACCTGTTCTACAATAGAGTCGTAAGGCTTAAACACAATAGGCACAAGCAATAGGCACAGGCAACAGGGAATAACAGCCGTCCAATCAGAGCTCTGATATATAAGTGATAAGTTCGATGTTATATCCCAGAGTTCTGATTGACCAGCTCGTTATTCCCTGTTTTCTGTGCCTATTGCCTATGCCTATTGTGTTTAAGCCTTAAGCCGTAAGAAATCAATCACAGCCGATTATTCTTCTCACACTTAACTGTGACTGATCAATTTCTTATGGCTTACGACTTGTGATCCTATTGTAGAATAGGCATTATAATGTTTTCGGCTCGACTTGGGTTGGAAAATGCTTCGCTATTGGTTGAGATTACACTCTACTAATAGGAGAGCACGAAACATCATTACATTAACTCAGGTTGGTGCAAACTCGGTCGAAAACGCCATTTTAAATCTAGGATTTTAGTTTAAGGATGCTATTTCATTAACGTACGACAAATATATACAGAATAGTGAAGTTTTTTACTCTTCTCTTTGGCTCAAAGTCTCGCTACAAATACTTTGAAGCATTTGATGGACTAATTAAAAAAAAGAATTTTACAAAGTGACCAATTAAAAAATGTTTCAAAGCGTTTGCAGCATCATTTTGACCGTAGCCGACCTTTATCCCATAGCCAATCAATAGGTTTAAAAAATTTATCGTATGACAAAAACGCACAAATAAAATATCACCCTAACGGAGTTAAATCTCCTTCGTGGTATAAACACTTTTACTTCGTGGTATAAACACTACAAACTTACAAACGATAAATTATAAGCCCTATCCGGATTCGTTATCGATTCTGCAACGTGAGTCATAGGCTACATTTCCTCTCCGAGGAAGACTTTATTCTATATAGTATACGTTACGTGTATTATATATTTCGAATAAAATTTTCCTTAGAGAGGAAGTTTTGGAATGTAGCCTAAAAGAAGAAGAGGAAGGAGGCAAAGGAGCGTTCGACGGCACAAGATACCTGTTTTCATGAATTGCTAGCTGGATTAGAATCTTGTCTCCGTATTAGCTGCGATACTGGCATTGACAGCCAATACTGTGGCAAGATTCTAAGAATGAAATCACACAGTGCGGAAAAGAGCTGCGGAATAGAGAATGTGTCATTAAAGAAATCAATCAGCATTATTCTGTGTTATTTTGAATAACGTTAATTGATTATTTCAATGATTTTTATCCTAATCCAGCTAGCAATCCAGCAGGAAAACAAGCATCGTACCACAGGTTTTAGTTTTCTTCTGGTCGGATTCGTCGTCATTTCATTGGTGAGTGCAATAAGCTATATCCACATACCAATTCTCACAGAACATAGCAGATTCTAGAAGAAGATGCGGAGGAACGGGTGTTAGTTAACCTATAATAATTCAAAATGTACATACCTTCATACATATTTTTGCAAGTTTTATTTTACTGTTATTTTATTATATTGTTATTTGTTATTTTAAAGTAATGCATATATATTGCATATATTTATTTTATTTGTATTAATATTTTGATAGTTTTTATTTTGCATAAACTGGTTATTTTTCAATATTTCACATGTATCAATTTCAAGAAACATAAATTTCTTCTCAGCAATATATATTTATCTTTGTTGTTTTTATATTGAAGAAATAATTGCTAAATATTTATTTGTTTTAGACTTGTTTTTTTTTGCAATGGATGGTGTGGATTTATTTAACGTGTTTCTTACAACACATAAAGCACAACTTCAATCTTATGGTGTCCCACATTTATTTTGGAAAGTTTTATATAAAAAATTAACAGATCAGATTTATGATGCTGGTCTTGTCTTCCAATTAATAAAAGTAGAATACGAAAATGGAGAAAAGCATGTTACAGAGCCAATATGGAAGTTAATTGTATCTGTAGAGAATGGTATTTCTGTTCAAGATTCTAATAATATTTATCTTATTGATCATGCATGGACATATGATATCAGTAGTGTTCAACAGAATTTAATTCAAGTTCCTGGCTTACTTGATCGAATGTGCATTCTTATGGGAGTAAATACAGAACTGGATGAACAGAAAAAAGTAGAGGATGTTACAAACGAAATGTGGCGTTACAATCAATCATATTCAGTAAACTATGGAGAGATAGAAGATAGAATGCCAATATGGTACATTATGGATGAAGTTGGTTCAGCAATAAATCACAGTGATGATCCAAATTTTAGGGCAGTTCCTTTTTTATATTTGCCAGAAGGTGTAATTTATACGCTTCTATTTCCTACAAAAGACATTACTGCAGGCGATGAAGTCACGAGAGATTTTGTGGAAGGTCAAACGAAGGATCCTGAAAAAAGACGCGCACTATTATTACCTTGGGTCCACAGTACTTTTGAAGATGAAAGTTTTGAACAGAATGAACCAGATGCAGATTATTTTTTAGCAAGTCATGTTCCTGAAAGCTTGCCGGAAAACTTGAATGTAATCAAGGCAGATAACAGTAGGAAATTAAAGGTTTTTTCACAATACAGTTATGTGAATAATTACTTGACAGATCCAGCATTTGAAATTACTGACAACGAAGAAGAAGCAGACATATTATGGTTTGTATCTCATTACAAGACGTACAAGGAATTAAATGTTTCTTCGTCTCACGTTTTTGTAAATCAATTTCCATATGAGAATGTTGTGACGACAAAAGATCTTCTATCGATTGTATGCAGAAGAAAGGCAATGAACAAATTGTATGATTCGGATACTCTCGAAACTTATCCAGCATGGTTACCAACGACATATAATCTGAGTACGGAATTGGTACAATTTGTTGCTTATTTCATGCAACGAGCAAATAAGGATTTGGATAATCATTGGATTTGCAAACCGTGGAACTTGGCAAGAAGTTTAGATACTCATATCACAAATAATCTCTATTATATTCTACGGCTGCCTTGTACAGGCCCAAAAATTGTGCAAAAGTACATCGAACGGCCAGTTTTATATAATAGATCAGATATTAATCAAGTAAAATTCGATGTGAGATATGTTGTGTTGCTTAAATCTGTAAAGCCACTACGTGCGTATGCTTATGCAAACTTCTTCCTGCGTTTTGCGAATCAACCATTCGCACTGAACAATTTTAATGCTTATGAGCAACATTTCACCGTGATGAATTATACCGAGGAGAATTCACTATTCCATGAGAAATGTGCCGATTTCATCGTAGAATGGGAAAATCAGTATCCCAATTATCCCTGGAAAACTTATGTCGAGCCAAAGATTCTTTCTGTTTTAAGACAGATCTTTGAAGCTGCAGTTGCGCAGCCGCCTCCAAAAGGAATAGCCGAAAATCCGCAAAGCAGAGCTGTGTACGCTGCCGATATGATGTTGGAATGGAGAGATTGCGAAATGCAACCCAAGCTGTTGGAAATAAATTTTACGCCTGATTGTCAGCGTGCGTGCGAATATTATTCGGACTTCTACAATGATATTTTTAAATGCTTGTTCCTAGATATTGACAATCCAGAAGTTTTTCATACATTAGATTCAATCAGCGAATAATATCAGATTGTTTATATAATTTAGATAATAATTTTATTGTTATTGATGTGTACATATATATATATATATATACATTTAAGTAGCAAGCAATGCGTTTTGAATAATTTAGTTATAATATATAGTCACAAAAGACTAACAAATAAAAATCTAAGCATACACATTTAAGAAGTGCTTTTAAAAAGTACTCTTGAAATGATTGTGTGTGCGCGCGCGCGCGCGTGTGTGTGTGTGTGTGTGTATGTGTATGTGCATGTACATATTTATAGATATATAGATTGTTAGAGAAAGAAGAGAGTATATTTGTTAATAGATTATAGCTATATAGTATATACTTAATAGATTATAAGTTAAATTATTTAACACGTGATCGTTTGCTACTTAAATGAATTCATATTCATGAGCGATGGAAATATATGTGATCATTGAACAATTCTTATTTCGAACTCATATTAATGTCGGACCGATGAATCGTATCTATTTCATAATATCACTTTCAATATTTACATAGATTTCTAATTTAGCATTAATTACATTTACATTAACTGAATTGCATTACGAAATTAATTATATTTGTGAGTTACGTTTCCGGGCAATTTATGCTTTGCGTTATCTTTTATTCATTAAAATTAATTAGCATAAAGAATATAGATTTAATTGTAAGTTTAGATTGGGATATGTAATTTCAAAATAAAGCGCCATAAATTAGTTCGTGGAACGTAAGTGGATCGGCGTAACAGTCGCGGCTTCTTTACAAACAGCTTTTCGTTTCTCGATTCTCTTACCTCCGAATTGTAAAAACTTTCCATGGGAAAGAGGTTTGACAACAAACTTTTTTACTTGCAATGAGAAATAATCAATCCAAGATGAGAATTGTTTGCGCTGCGTTAAATTGCAAATATTCCTCAGAAAACGAGGATTCCTCGAATGTCACTTTTATCAATTTTCCCAACAATGACACGTAAGTATAATACTTTTTCCGATTAATTATTTTTGATGCTTAGATAATTATTAAATTTATTATGCTTATTTTATCATTGCTCGAAAATTACAATTATTATACTCATTGTTTTATAATTTGAATCTTAACAATAATTTTTATAGAGCCAAAGTATGGGCAGAATGTTGTGGCAGATCGGATTTAACTACAAAATCGAATGCGGAATTGCATTTGAATTATTACATTTGTTCTCATCACATTGAAGATCGCTGTTATATAAGCAAAACTATTCCCATTGTTGTAGAAGAAGGGACCATTCCCACTTTATTTGCGACTGACTTGACTACTGACGATGAAGATTCAATAAATATATTTCATAAGGCACAGCATCTCCAAGAAATAGGTGATAATGTGCCTTTAACATATTGTGATATGAATGTCGAGATAGACGAGTATCATAATATCTCTGTCAAATTTGCCAATTTATGTCGAATCTGTGGAATATCTACTTTAGATGGAATAGATATCTTTGCAACCAAGGGCATAGAACTTAAATTAAAAGATAGAATAAATTTACATATGCCTATCTCGATTGACATAAACGATTCATTACCACGGAAAGTATGTACCGATTGCTGTAATAAATTGGAAGTTGCACATTCACTAGTTGTTTCATGTCTTAGAACTGATATACGCTTAAAACAATTTCTAAATATTGACAGAGAGGTAAGAACTAATATAACATTAGTCGATTATAATTATAAATATTTTTGTAAATTACATTTTTTTTATCAAAAATGTTTTTAAAATATATTTATTAATATTTTGTTTTGTGTGTGTAGCCGGAATACGAAAATAAGTACAATGCATTGATTGACGAATGTTCCTTAGAGATAGTCCAAGAAATGTGTATGGATGATAATTTGCATCCTAATTCATTTACTATAAATAAAATAATAAACTCTGATTCAGAAAGTTTAAGAGAATTAGAAAATGGAGAATGTACTGAAATACAGAATAATAATTTTCAAAGCATTTCGAAAAATATTGTGCCGTTAGAACTAAATACTCTAATCCAAACTTGTAGAGAAGTTAACAGTAAAAGTAATGCAAGTGAGACTATCACAGAAGAGATATTAAATTTGCAACAAGATAAGATCCAAAATGGAAGTCTTAGCGTTATATGTCTACAGTGCCAAACTTTCTGTGAAACACAGGAAATATTTGAAAATCATAAAATAGTTTGTAATAAGATACAAGATATTTCTGAACATGTAGATATGTGTAAAACTACAGAAAACGGAAATCAGCAACTTAATCATGAAATAGAAAATTTTCAGACATGCAAAAAAACATTTGATGATAAGCAAGTTGATAAAAATTGCGAATCAATGCATTGTATTGTTTGCAACCAAGCGTTTAAAAGTCAGCAGGATTATGATAATCACAAATATCTTCATGAAAATCTTACTGAAATGAATAAAAGATGTGGTCATTGTGAAAAAGTGTATTATAACAAAAAAAACTTGTTAATACATATTATGGAATTGCACGAGGGACGATTATTATTTAAGTGCTCTATATGCGATAAAACATATGAGAAGTGGTCTAGTTTAGATATTCACGAAGCTACTCACAGAGTAGATAAACCCTATCTTTGCGATCTGTGTGGAAAAAGTTTTAAGCATTCCAATAATTTAAGGGGCCATAAAAGAATTCATTTGGATGAAACTATAAAGAAAAGACACGTGTGTGAGATCTGTGGCAATGCGTTTAGATCACGGTAATTGAAAAAATTTATACTCAAGATTATTCCAATTAAATTCAGAAAAACAGAGAGGATTACATTTTACGCAACTTTTTTTTTATGTTTACAGATTTCATTTGCGAGAACATATGAATCAGCATGATGATAATAGACCCTATTGTTGTGAACAATGCGGCAAAGCTTTTTATAAAAGAATTCAATTGCGACAACATAAATTATCACATGGCTCTAATAGGCATACATGTTCGATTTGCGGTGCAACGTTTAATCGTAGAGGGAATATGATCGCACACATGAAACGGCATAATAACGATAATGGAGGATATAGATGTAGTGTAAGTATTTTATAAAAATTATTATATATTGTTTGTCTTTATACATTGATATCAGTTATATATTCTCATCGAAAATTAAATAATTGGAAACAATAGGAAAAATTGTATATTTTATTATAGGTTTGTGCCTACAAATGTAAATCTATGAGCGAATTAAAGATACACAGGAAAAACCATTCCGAGGAGGAAATAGTGGACAGCATTAAGAAAAAATGTACTGATAAGGACATATGGCGTTGTAACATTTGTAATAAAATATTCTCAAAGCGCGCCATCTTGTTAAATCACGAGCGTGTACATGGAGACGATAAGTTTTATGAATGTGATGAATGCGGCAAGAAATTAGCAAGTAAAAGTTCGTTAATGTATCATAAGAATTCGAAGCATTTGAGAGAAAAACCGCATATGTGTCATTATTGCGGAAATTCGTTCGTTTCGAGAGAGGCGCGGCTGATTCATGAAAGGATACATACCGGTGAACGCCCTTACATTTGCAAGGTGTGCAATACGCAGTACAGATGTTCCAGTAATCTTAGCCAGCACATGAAGATCCACACGGGTCTGAAACCGCATAAGTGTCATTTTTGCGACAAAGGTTTTACGCGTAAAGGCGCGCTAACTGTACACGAGAGAATCCACACGGGTGTTAAGCCTTATTCTTGCGAGACCTGTGGTAAAAGTTTCTCACAGAAGAATGATATGTTAAAGCATATCAAACGCACAACTGCAGATGGATGCAACGCGGTTATTGTAACTAAATCATTAAACGAAAATAAAAATATGTTAAAGCATACTGTGATGCAAGACTCCTTAGTAATTTCGAATATCAATGCATGATACATTCAAGTTTGCGTCAATAATGTCTCTTCGGAAATTAAATAATTTTAGTAATAATGACGATAATTGTACATATAATATAATACGAAAACATCAAAATATCAAAAAGAGAGCAAATTAAAATTCATCTCTATCAAATTATTATCAAAAAAGGTATTAAAAAATTGTACTTGAAGACGCTAATCTTTCCTATACTCTTCTATATGCTATATCTATTTGCTAAATTATTTTTCTCATTTTAATTTTTTATCTCATATGTTACAGTCTCCTGATTAGTACAAGTTCTTCAAGAATGCAAGAAATCATCGAATTTTGACTGAATATTTATAGGAATGGAAGCTTTAAGTTACTAGCGAAGGAACAACAATATAGAAACATTCTAAGAATATAGATAGAAGTCAGATAAGATTATTTTATACTGATAAAACAATATTTTTGTCTGATTATATTACTCTTATTAGAGATATGCATTGTTGAAAGATTCATGTGCTAGCTATCTAGAAGCAAAGAAATTTTATGTGATTGCAAGTGACAGAAATTGAATATGTCAATATGTTCTCGATATGTAAGTATAATAAAGAAATTATTATGCCTTTCTTTTAATTTAGACAGTTTTTATTTAAAAGGTCAACATCTAAAATCGCATTTATATTTAAATTCAAATATGTCTATTTTATCCTCTATAATAACTAAACTAAATATTTGTTATGAAACTAAAATAAATATTTGTTATATCCAATATGAAATCTCTAAATTATTCAAGTATTCGAAAAGTTATACATCAGGCTTCATAAAGATCATATCTGATTTACGATGATTTGAGTCTGATGGAGGCTGGTATTTCCATAAAAAATATTGTAGTTTGTCAAAACGAATTGCATCGACATCTATAATAGAAAAAAATGAAGATCGCTTTACAAGTTATGACTTAAACTTTATAAACAATACTCAAACTGGCTTGGCAAGCAATCATCTGAAAGCGTTCATTTATATCTTGATAGCCTACCCGCATTGCTGAAAGATGAGGTGCAATAAAAGTCGTTGTTATATATAGAATAATACTCTTTATTGTTTTTGATAGTTGTTGTTTTTCATATCGTGCGCTGCAGTTTTTTTTTACTCAACTTTTGTCATTCAATATCCAGTTAAACGATTCCCCGTTTTACTGTCAGTTCTGCTGCTAATATATTTTGGTAGAACAGTACGTGATACAACTCCACGATTTTAGAACAAAGAGAAACGAAAGAAAATGGCGACACGCCCGATCACTCGCGAACACACGTGTGCCGTATTATTCGTCGACCGCATATAGGACTAGAGTAATTGCGATTTTTCTCCCATGTAACACTTGTTCGCCGATTATATATTTTTTCTCAATTCCTAAATGATCGAGGAGCACACGTGCTTTTTTTTTTGTGCGCAAGTAAAAACGTGGGCCCGATCGAGTCGCGTGCGATTTCGTCTTGCTCGAAAGGCAACGACCGACAATCGGTGGTCTTTGTTTTTAAAATTCGTTATATTCATTATACAATAATTTTTTTCTTTTTAGACGCAACGGCCTCGCAATGCCACGCTCTTCCTACGTTATGATCGAGTGATCGGTGCATGGTCGTCGACGATACAATTACGCATTTCTCAGAGTATAATATCTCCGGCTCTGTTAAAACGCGCGTACCCGGCACGCGCGTTGCGAGCGCACGGCGTCAGGATCGAATCAAGGCGGACGACTCGAAAAAGAGTTCGTTCGAGAGCACGGAATAATTTTCAATGACGTTGCCGCTCGATCGCTCGGTTAGTCGCGGGCTCATATTCGTTCGCGAACGGAAGCGAAACGGCATCCAAGGTGCTGGGACAGCAGGAGAGAACATTTCCGGGCTCTCGCCGTCCCATCGCGACGACGGGCGCTAACGCACTTCCGGAAAGCGCTTGTAATCCGGATGATCCGAAAGTGCCGCTGTGCCGTGCGTTTGCTCGACGCGGCCGACGACACCGCCTCGACTCGCAACCGCTCCCTTTTTTCTTTCTTTTTTTTTTTACCCCATATTACTCTCTCGTCTTCTTTAAATTAATTATTTCTGTCTCTCTTTCTCTGTAACCATCGTTCTTTGCGCTACTATTTACAATGTACAATCGTGCATCCTTCCTGCCCTAATTTCTTACGACAGCGTCGAGTCGCGCGCGCCTGATCGCTTTCCAACGGCTTTCTCATCGTCCCTTTTTCGCTTGGAACTTTTGTTTCTCGTTTACAACCTTCTGAAGGGACGAAGGAACAGAATGTCGAGATAAATCAGTTCGCATTTGACTCAAATTTTATATAGTAAAGTAAACGCAAAGTAAATGATTTTCGATTAGATGTCATTGACATAATTATAATTTATGCTCAATATGTAACATAAGCTCAATAGTTGAGACAAATTACAAATTAATATATGAATTATTTTCGTTAATTCTAAGAGAAATATGTTCTAGGTATGATACTTCCGTCAAACTTTATTTTAAAATGATCTTTGTTCGTAAAATTAATTCGAAAAAATGTCAGCAAAATACGAAAAAAAGAAAAATTTTTGATGAGTATTATTGAATTGCCACGAGTCGTCATAAGCGCGAATGAAAATAACTTTCGTCCGAATATCATCGCAATGAGGAAGAATCGATCGCCGCGCGAGCTCGTCGCCGCCTCATATTATTTATCAAGATAAATATATACATATATATGCATACAATAATAATAATAATCTTATACACATACACGCACACGTACACGTATACGCATACATATATATATATATATATATACACTTTTTCTTTAATATATAATATATATCTTATTTATATATATATATATATTTTCTCAATATTAAACTTATTATATCCTCTTTTTCATTTCGCTTAAACGTATCTTCGCGCACGTGCTATTTATACTATTTACAAACGCCTCCATCCGGCATCCCATTAAAAAAAAAAAGAGAAAAAAAAAGGAAAAAGGGGAAAGGGAAGAACGGGAAGAAACGCGATAACCGCCAGAGTATCGTGTCGCACACACTGCTGTCACTTGTATGCACGTCGGCGTGCCGAGGACTCCGCGCCGCGGCCTTGCCGTCGCGCTTAACAGCCGTAACTTTCTCCCTTCGGCGGTTTTTAGGCACTTCACGAGATACGCGTGTCCGATCGCGAGCTACGCGTCAGCGTGTAATCGCGAAAAAAAAAACAAGTAAAGCTCCACGTACCGATGCCGGCAGCGCTCGCACGTTCTCGCGCTTTCGCTTCTGCGTGGGAGCCGAAGCGACGCTGGACCACCTCGCGAGGATGTTCATCAGCGTCTTTTAAGGTTGCGTCCCTTTAAAGGTTTCAAAGATTTTGTATCTCTTGGATATTTGAGACGTCTGAAAATGTCCCACAATCAGACTTTTCTTTGTCGAGGGGACTCACAGGCAAAAGTGGATTTCCATATTTTCTCCAAAGCTTATTCTACAATTGCGTAAGCACAGTTGTAAGTGACGTAGTTGTAAGAATTGATCAATTTACAGTCGAATATTTTCTTCATATTCGGTTGTATGAATTCTTATAACTATGATCACATATAACTATACTCACAAATTAATTAATAGTAATTATAGAATAGGCTTAAGAAGTGATACTTGATTGTAGATAATTTTTGTAGACTCAGAAATCGCGTGATAGAATTGATGAATCTTTTTATCAATTGTTACTACTATTGTTACTACTATTGTTACTACCTACTACTTGCGTGCGATCGCGAGACGCTGCTGGCGCGGAAGGTATCCAACATTAAACTCATTCTACAATTGCGTAAGCATAATTGCAAATGGTTCCAGTTGTAAAAATTGATGAATCACAGTCGCATATTCTCAAATTCGACTGCGATTGGTCAATTCCTACGACTACGCTTACGTAATTGTATAATGAACTCAACTTTTTTAGAAATATGCTTTATGAACTTTTACGTCTCCGGACAAACGGAAGATACATAAGTAACCTCTTCGATCGAGATATATTGAACAACTTATATTTGCTCGATATTGATTTGTGATTTAATTATATCCTGATAGAAAAATTTCGCTGAAATTATTTCACATTTTGAAATATTTTCAGCGAAATTTCAGTTTAATTTCAGCAATTTTTAGCTGAAAAATTCATTTTTAACAAAATTTTAGCAAAATCTCAGAAAAATCTTAGCACAAATTTTAGTGTAGTTTCAGCAAATTAACATTATTATAACACAACGGGTTAACATATTTTCAATATGTTAACTGAAAAATTTACTTTCAGTGAATTTTCAGCAATTTCACTGAAATGTATCTTCCAAAACATAGAATTCAGCAAAATTTTTCACCAGAGTAATAAATGATTATTAATATTGAATTATTTTACTCGATCTCTTTCGAAGAAGAGAAGGAAGGATTTGATTAACGGAAACGTGTGCGATTTAAGACACGCGCGAATAATTCTCCACTTTCAGTAATTTCGCTCAGAATTAACAATATCGTGGAAAAACAACGTAGCTGCTCTACCGAAAAACAGTTAGTGAAATGTTGATGAAGTCAATTAAATTATTATTTACCGTTTTATGAAAAATCAGCGATTTGTAGTGACTTATGGCGACAGCATACTAATCGTATTTAAAGTTACAATCATAATTGTAATTGTAATAGTATGTGAGAAAAATGAATTTCTAGAAAAGAATATTGCTGCATTATCTTGTTTTCCCGCGGAGCAATCAAACGCATATCGAATCCTTCCTTCAGCGTACAATAACTGGACGGCGAATCGAATTAGAAACAAAAAAATTCTCTTGTCAATTCGTCTTCCGTTCGTCTCGATTCAATCAGCGGGATGTCCTGGAACTACGAACGTTCGAAAAAATTGAGTATTTTCCTAATTTCAGGCTAGACCTTAAAGATTTAAATTTCCATTTTATCGATTCGAATCACAATTCGACGGATACAAGTTTCGTGAAACGCTAACGGCGAAAGATAGCCGGATGATCGCCAATGACAGCTTAGGATACTTAAAATCTAAGACGAACTCTCTTTCTCTCTCTCTCTCTCTCTCTCTCTCTCTCTCTCTCTCTCTCTCTCTGTCGGAAAGGAGCTACTCTCCCATCTAATCACACTGCTCGTTCCCTGAGAGGTGCGAGCCCTTGCATTTGCACGGCTTGCGATTCCGTTCACCCGCCGTTACTTCGTAACGTTCGACGCCCAACGCGCATACAACGCATACGCAAAGGACCCGTGTGTGACACTCACGCGCGGTTAGACGCACGTACGTGTTTGTACGTACGTTCTTTCCCTAAATTCCCCGCAGCTTGTTAAAAGTAATATTGCTCGTCGTTTCCGCGGAAAAATCGCGCGAAGAAAGGGATGGGAAAACATTATCATCGGACAAGGACGGTTCGGTGAAAAGAGGACAGAAGGAGGTTTGTGGAAAAGGGAAGATGCGCGTTTGACAAAAGGTATGCCAATCGTATGTGTGCTATAGTACAAAGTAGAAAATGGAACTCGAGGAAGGATCTTCGAAGGATAGTCGACACGCTGGGACGAAAGGTATGAAGGGTCTCTTCTTTCTCGACGATTCGCGTTTATGCTTAAGAGCTTAGATTTAATATAAGTAACGCATATTATATGTATATATATATATATATATATATATGTACAAGTACCTAGCATATCTCGCGTATATCTTCGTGTATGTATAGATGTGTGTGTGTGTGTGTGTGTGTGTGTGTGTGTGTGTGTGTGTGTGTGTGTGTGTGTGTGTTTTGTGTTTGTGTCGCGTGTCATATAAGAGAGAACATCATTATATATAATTACAATTTAAATCAACTTTATATCGCGATAATCACATCACCTTTTTACACACATATGCACGCTCCTTGCTCTCCCTTTTCTCTCGCACTCCCGCTTACTCACATTCATCCTCGCGTTTAAGTAATCAGTCGAGTCGATAAGTTACTATTATTACTCTCTTTCGTAACGTTAGACTTTCTTAAATCGTTTAGCTTTTAAGTATAGCTGCTCTTCAATGGATTCGTGGACGTTGAGGGCGAGATCGCGCACGGATTTACGCGAGAAGATGCGTCCGGGGTCGAGCGGGCTTTTAAATCGACCTTAATTCCGAGCGTTTCGCCTTCTTCACGCGCGCGCACGCCGGCCACTCTCTAATTTATTTTATATATTTATATATATATTTATATTTATATATATATATATGTATGTGTGTACATATGATACATTTATGGGAGATCAGTGGCGCGCAGTGGCCACCGTGCGACGATCCGAAGGGGAGAACGTTATCCCGATCTCTAAAATGCAGGTACATTTGTCGACGTCGTATGTCGAGACACAAGATATCCACACGAAGGCGTCGGCGTCTCGCGTTAATCTCCTTGGGACGCGTCTCTTTCTTTTACACACATATACACACATGCGATACACATACAAACAAACGTACGCGATGCTCAACGTGGTCTGTTGCACCCCCCCCATTCGTAATTACCTCCCTTCATGGTTTTTCAATAAGTCTCTCTTTCCGATATTACATGGATATGTGTGAAGGGAGATTTCTGATATCTTTAAAAGAATATAATTTTTAAAATCTTGTTATAATTAACTACAGTAAATTTCATTAGACTTAAAAATTTCATTTTTTATTTTTAGTACTCACTTTATGAACCCCGTTCTCTCTTCTACTTGCGACAATTTTAGCGTATAATAAGTTCTCATATTCTCTCTTTCTTTCTTTTTTTTTGTAAGATGTTTTTTAATTTTTTAATATTTTTGTATTTATTTATTCATGGCAAGTTTCATGGTCATTCTAATAAAATAATTACTGCGGAGTTCGCATTTAAAATCGAGTTATACTAGCCCACGTCATGCATTTTAGGGTTAATCCGTTGCGTTGAAGCTTAATGGACTTTGAAAACCTAATGGACTACTTTGCATGCTTAATTTTCACATTTCAACTTGCGATTAGACTTTGTGATTGAGACAATCATGGTATATATTTCCCCGCTGAATCGCGATGAAAAAAATGCTGAAAGAATTCTAAATAAATATTACTATTCGTTGAAAAAATAATCAGTGCACAGATTGCCATTATTAATCAGTGAGCGTTCATGTTAAAAAACACGTGTCGCTTTAAAATAAAAATAACAAATATATATCTTCATCTACACTTTACACACATCCATGTGTATGCGAGTGTGCGCGCGTTTATATCCTATAGAGATATAATGTAAAAATCAAGGTAGACAAAGATTATTTGTGAGATCTCGTAAAATCGCTATATGAAAATAACTTTTATTCTGCTCGTAATGTTCTTAAACGGATGCACTCACTGATTAAACCGCATATTTTAAGCTCAAACACATCCCGCAGTTTCAACGCAAATGTTTCAAACCCTCTCACTCATTGTTCTTTTACTTCCTCGCAACATGTAAACAATTAATCGAGACCCAATTGCACCAACCCGATTCAACCTGTTCAATAATTTGCTGTACGTTCATAAATTACGATTTTATTTTTAATGCGATGAACATTTCAGCTTATATTAAGTCCCGTAATCGCATATGTCAATGTATCAGACAAAAATGATTGCCAGGTATTTCCGTTTTAAGAGCATTATGTAGGATCCGATTAATTTTTTAATAGCTAGATTCAGGCCTTTTAATTAATAATCTCCCGACACATGAAATGAGATACTTGAACAAGCAGAATCTACGCTGAATCGATGGTGCCGAAAGT
>Ga0157364_1000569_pt1 | contig 26348 bp, 12 predicted proteins | sample AttsexASBM2_FD_111476 | JGI IMG/M metagenome (GOLD analysis project Ga0157364, IMG submission 111476) | Fungus gardens microbial communities from leaf cutter ant in Ribeirão Preto, State of São Paulo, Brazil - Atta sexdens ASBM2 | ecosystem: Host-associated > Fungi > Mycelium > Unclassified ... | reverse complement strand
TAAATAATTAACATATTGTAACATCCGAGCTCCGTTTATCGCATTTCGCAACATTCGCGATTTATGATATCGTATTAAAACATTATTTAAAATCAATATTTTACTCGTAGTTATTATATTAAACATTTATTTTTATAAAATTAATGTTGGTAGTAACAGCAAAGTACATCAAAATATAATTATGCAAATAATCATGGTCAATGCGACCAATCGATTTAAATCGATTTTTTCATTGATCCTTCGATTTGCACATCATCACGTATCATCTTTAATACTTTGATTTCTCTTAATGTTTTTGAAAAACACGAAATCACTGTAAAAATCTTTTATGTTATAAAAATCTATTTAAATTATTTCCTAAACAACATAAAGAAAGAATTCTCATTTAGTCCTGCATGCTGATTGATAATCATTTGTTAATATCATAAAAACTTATCAATTTATTTTCAAATATATAACTGTAGCAAAAGAGGATCAAATCAAAATTTGCTCTGAATCGAAATCTAATTCATCAGTGTTTCTTCGTATATAAAAGAGAAAAATAACATTTATGCCAGGAAATATTGGAAAAATGCTGATAAAATTGCTGATAACAATAAAATGCCATACGAAATACATATTCTGTATGCATCGTTATATTTTTTTTTTTTATTCAATCACAAACTTGTACATGATAGTCATTTTTAATAAACATATATTAATATTTTTTAAATCACTAACTATAACATATTACATACATATATATAATACAATATATCTACTATAATATAAAATATAAACTATAATAAAAAAAAATATAAAATAAAACATTGTTTGATACTGAAAAAAATAAACAAACAAAAATAGATAAAATATATAAAATATATAAAATAAAAATAATAAAAGAAACAAAATGATAAATAACAAAATAAAAATTGAAGCTAGTAATCATCTCGTCGTTGGTCCTGGATTAGACAAAGTGTGATACAAAAAATTTTAATATTTACTTATTAGAAATGGCTGTTGTGTAGATATCTATATGTAAAATGCATCACGGAAATTAACATAAATATATACAAATTTGATCATATTGAAATAAATAAAAGCTGAAACATAATGTCATATATGCAATACAATATTTTGTATAACATTTTATTGTAATCAACAATTTTCTCAGCACTTTCCTGTATTAGAAATATTATTTTTTTCTTTCATATGTATATCAAGAAATACTGATTTAGTTTTTCAGGTTTTGGTTCAGAACTATAATTTTGGCTATATAAATAATTTTTATATGAGTATATTCTCATATATTCTCCTTTATAAATTCTCTTTTATATAAAAAACATATAAATTTATATTATAATCAAATTATGCTAAAAATCAATATTTTTAGTCAATAATCAATTTGCATGTCGCATTCTTTAATTAGATATATATTGTCATCATTGCCTTTTATTCGATCAGTTCGATAAAATGATGTTTTATTTTCTTAAAATTATCTCTATGCGTTATAAAATAAACTTTATACTGCTTTCAATATTAATTTCCGGTAAGAGAAACGGTGACTTTAAAATTAATTTGTTCTCAAGCGATAAGTCACTAGAATTCAATCTGTCCTATGAAAGACGATAGTTTCAGTCTCTTCTGAATTGCGTCGAGAAATTTATAATATGATTGAGTACCTGAAGCGTACAGGTAAACATCATAACATGAAAATCGATATTTGCATGCATAACGAGTTTATTAACAGCAATGAACTCTTGATTTCCTAATGACTAAATTTCAAAATTTATGTGATCAAAGAAATAATATAGTAATTTTAAGTACTTTTTATATCTTTTCTTGAAAAAAAATAATTTAAATATATAGTTATCAATTATTTTGTATCAGTAGAATTAAATATAAAGAATTTCTCTATGTTTGAAAATAATTTAAGAATAGAACAGATTTTTATTAAATAACTTTGTAATTTTATTTTACAACAAAATGTATGCCTCCAATCTTGATTATAAATAATTTTCCCAACATAGAACATTCCAGCAATATTGCAGCAACGTTGTAATGTTCCATACTATTTAGAATATATTTCTATTTATATATATTTATATGTTATATTTATTTATTATATGTATATATTTATTTTATGTTTATTTATTATATATTTATTATATATTATATAATTTTATATCTGGTTCTTTTATATCGTATGTATACAATTTGAAAAACAATAATGAAAATCATAATCTCTTTGTTGAAATATCGATTTTTCCTTGTTTGTTATTTTAACTGTAAGAATTCTAAAATTATGCATACTAAAATGACTGATCAAATGCGGAAATCAACTGCGTTGTTATTTTCTACTAAACATTCTGAGAATTTCAAACTATGTACATAGCATTTAAACAGTCGACATTAACGTGAAAGAAAATGCAAATACAAATACTGCCTGTTTAAATTAAATTGTAAGAAACGAGTATTTTTGTCATATTACAGAACATCTCTATGAAACGACTTTCATTCCTCGATGCTTCTGATGATGGAAAATCAAACAATAGGACGGTGTATATAGATATTTACTATAATAGGCTTTAATTTAACCTAGATATAAATGGCACTATTAGTAGAGTATATTGAAGTCAGAATGCAGAATCAAGAATACAAACATATTTTTATTCATAATTATACTATTGTAAAGTTTAAAATATATATAAAATTAAAAAATTTCCACAAAATTATTTTAACAAAATACAATAATATCAACACCAAGATACAGATATAAATATTTTTTACGAGAAATATACTTTTTATGATAAATATCTTTCATCACGCATATTTCTACACACGCGAAGAAAAATTCTAAATATCTCTCACAATAAATTTATCTTTCGATAAATATTTTTCGAAATATACTTTATGGATATGTTCCTTTCGTATGGATTATAACGATGCCTCTAATTTGTAATATGATATATCAAGATATACGTAACAATCTTTTCCGCCTCTTTACACCCACTGATAGTAATATCAAAAAGTAGATTCATAATATGTCGATAACACACACCAAGTCACGATTATAAACAACGAACAGCAGAAAGCAATGCACGCACGTTGATCTGTAAAGATGAATGGCGATTGGTTATGTAAGGTGCGAGAGTATTTATACGTCGGTCTAAAATAGTCCACAAACCACATTCGGAGGTGGCACATTTCTCTAATAGCATATGTCGACACACTTTTTATTGGCAGCAAAGATATCGAACCACAATAAAAAAAAAAAAAAATCTACATTTGATAAATTAAAAGATATTGATGTGGTATTTAAATATTTAGCCACTCCATTTAGAAATTAGCGACTATTTATTATTTGTATTTATTATTTGTACGGCACATATTCCATGTCATATTTATTAATGTAATAAATTAATTGCTCAGCCGAGGTAGATCCTGTTTATTTTTATTGTAAATCGATTTGTGAATGTTTTTTATTACTTTTCCGTTAATGTAATACGACTTTGAAGCATAGCCGAGTGTAAACTATTTCCAGATTTGTTGATGTTTCGGATTACATGCTTGCCTTGATGCTCTAGCCGTGTGAATAGCGTATATGGTCGATCGCGGAGAACTCAATATTTCAATGTTTACTTATTAAGATTTATGACAACACATGTGGTAAGATACTGATATATACGAGTGCTATATGCCAAATTCCGAGGTTTCATAATTCCAACAGCGATGAATCCAAGAAAAAAATCATAAATAATAATGTTTGCACATATTTTCTAATAATGTTATGCAAATCATACGAAATTTTGTAATTACTTAATAATTATATTATATTTTCGTAACATTATTTCACACGTTAAATTTTTCAAAATTATGAAAATGCATATAAATGCACTACAATTATATATTATTCAGTTATCCAATAGACTAACTTACTATGTACATACGTATAATGATGTAAATGCAAACTGTCACAATAACTCGAGCAACGTACATTAAACACTTGTGCATATGCATTAATCCACTTAATGTATCAGATAAGTGGGAGACATTCATATATACATGACATATATGCAAACACTAAATGATTAAAAGCTTTAAAGTAACGAAAATATTACATAATATAAAATTAGTTTTACTAAAGTTTTATTGAATTTTAAATTTTGACATATATATTGTTTTAATATTTATCAGAAAAATATTTTTTAATAAAGTAAAAATTTTTTCTTGAGGGTTAGCTTTTAATAAAAATTAATTAATCTATCTAATTTCTTTATACTTGCTCACAAATAATTATAATTATCTTGGATTAATCTCAACATTAATAAAATTTGTTTTAACAAAATGCATTTATATAATGTTAATATAAGTATAGTTTATAAATGTTTTAAAGAAAAATCAATATACAATTCATTTAACATGTAATTTTTTAATATAAAAGTATTACATAATGTAAAAGAAAAGAAAAAAGTTTTAATCAATGTACATAACGAATTAAAATTTTTTACAATAAAATTATTATTATGCTACAATATTACAATATATATAACTTAATATAAGATAAAATTTTTTTATTTCTTTAAGAAAAGCAGTCTATAGAAGACAACATGAAAAGAAAATCTATGTTTTCCGCTAATAGCATATACGAATTAGTTGCATGCATATAAAACATCAAAACGCTATTTTGAACAGAAGTTCTCCAGGAAGGAAACTTACCGGGATTTGATTAAGATTGATGTCAGATTTCTCCCTGTTGGGACAATTTGCAGTGTAACCGGGCTCCTGATTGAATCGCCTGCCAAACTTCAGAAGATTTCTCATAATCATGGTATTCATCACGATGATGAGTACAAGTGGCACGATCAGACTTGCTATACTGTCGATAATGCTAATGATCTGCATAGTTTCTAGGTACTCAATCTTCAATTCGCACACCTCGTCTCCGCCCTGATTTTTTACCACCCCAGCAGTAACGAAGGAGTATGAGTGACTGACTAAGGCGAGGATCGTTAATATCAGAATGATGGTCTTTGCACGCGCTACGGTGCACATATGCGGTCGGTGCAGTGGATACTGTACGGCGATGAATCGCTCGACGGTGAAGGCGACGATTAGCCAAACACTAAGTGAACTGCAAACTGCGCTTACATACACCAAAGTTTCGCACCAGCCATTATTGTTAAAGACTTTCCATCCGATCGTGCTATTAAGCCAGACGAGAAGCAGGGACATGAGAAAACTAAAATCAGCGGTTGCTAATGCCGCCAAATAGTAACTGGAGCTGCGTAGCTTTAAATGCGTCTTAAGGAAAACCACGCATGACAACAGGTTGCCTACCAAGCCCAATAAGATAATGGATGGTATGTAGTACACATGACAGAAATCCAGAAGAAAGTAGAGCGAGGGGCAAAAGCTATCCGATTCCTCTTCTATGTCGAAAATCGTGTCAAGACTGTGATTTTGATAATCGTAGAATGTTAGGTTCGACCAATCCGTCGGCGATGCTGATCTTCGAAATCGCGATAGGCCGTCAATTGTCCTCGGTATTTGTTGACATCTCAAATCTTTACTCCGTAATTTTTGAAACACGAACATGATTGCTCTCGATTGTGAGATAATATCGATAGAAAAAAATGGTACTTCTTTCGATGCTCGTCACTTCAAGAAATCAACTTAATCGGTCGCAATGTGCAAAATACATCAGTGTTTAAAAAACACATTGCAATATTATTCGCCATTCTCCAGACTCATTGATATGATGTTGTTATTAATATAGATCAGGTCAGTGTAGATCACAAAGTATGGAATCGAATGCCATAGGCAAAGTGATTGTCCATCGAGAATTCCCAGTTCTTTCTCAGAGCGCATAATTCACATGTCAATTTGATAAAATTTGTTGGATAAGGTCGCATATATTGCGTGTTTGACGAAGGCCTGTCAAAGTCATAGATATGGTTGACATAAACCACAATAATGTTCACGCAGAATTATGTTAAATATTCGAATTATATGTAATAAGCACTATAACATGTTAGTCGACAAAGATTCTTTGTTCTTTCTAATTCACAAATGTTCAATGTGACGCTGTGTAAAAATTATTTAGTGATGACAAAAAAATGAAGCTTTTCTAAATTTTTTTTAAGTAATTAATAATAGCCTGTAATATTACTGACAAATTTAGATCAAAAATTAGGTGTTGGATTCACATCAAAATCTACACATCTTTATCTAATTGGCTTTAAAAAAAATCTACAATATTAGACTAAAAGGTTATTTGATCTGACACGCTGATTGCAACGCGGACGCATTCCACTTCGGACAAATGTGCGGCTAGTTGGAGGTTTTCCAACGTCGCTGACACGGATCATCGGTATTGAGCCCAGGATTGCGTTCGGACATTTGTTTTCGTTCAACAAATATTTTTTCTGTCTAAATGTCCATTTGGGTGACATAATGAATCGTTTACACTTTAAGTTTGATTACATTCAATTCAATTACGTTCGCAACTGCATGCATTTCAACAATGCAATTTCACGTGCGTGCATTCCGTCTGCAATTAGATTCCATTTCATTTAACCGCAAATTTACTAGCTATTTTTCGGATTTCACGATAGGTAATTTGTGTTCATCATTTGGCTTCACCAAAGTGTGTGCTAATTCAATTTTGAGGAAATCGTGAAATCATTATATTCACGCCAGTTCAGCTCAACATAATATGTTAAGTTATTGAGTTGTATCTTAATAGATAGTGCTCTGATGATATAGTTTTAACATAAATTCGATATCCATGTTAATTCCACATTAAACTGTATAATATGTAAGTTAATTGAATTGACTTACAATTTACAAGTAGAGTATGGTATCAAAAGCAATTATCGAAATGGATTTAAATACAAGTGGATGACAATAATTCACGCGCAAAATTTCATATAATACAGTTCATCTTTCATACAAAACCTTTATGATCCGCATAACGTACCATATTAATAAGAATAAAAACGCCTCGTCAGTCGCAATTCAATACATTTCCTCGCATTTTCATTAACGTGGTGTAAAAGAAAAACGTAATGCATTAACAGTGCGCTCAATAGCATTCTATAATTGATTTCTTAATTAAATTAACTATTGCTTTTTATTTATTTCGCATGCGACTTATTATAAATCGATACGTTTAACATATTAAAAGCTGTTCTCGCAGTTTGTAACATTACTTGATCGCGGGATAAACGCGGAAATATGATAGAGTTGATAAGCGTTTTCGCAAGAATGTAATTTCATTGTACAGTTTACTTCGTTATTCGTTCAATCTTGGATAAATTTCGAATTTCTAGTACATAGTTTGGCTCAACAATTATAATTTAAAAGAGTTTAATATTTCTCCAAATATCATATTGAAAAGATACAGTATTGATTTATACTCACATCTTTTAAATTATACTTAAACTTTAATATCTATTAAAGTAATTTTCATATAAACATTTCTTATTTGTTGAATTTTTCGGATTATTGAATTTTTCGCATCATTAAGGTATTATCAAATTGTTAAATTAATATTTATAACTTAAGTTAATTAATAAGGTAGAAAATATATGTAATTTTAAACAAGATACTTAAACAGATATAAAATTACCAACGGCACTTTTAAATCGTATGTTACAAAGAATAAAACCATTTATGTCATCCGATTTTTTACAGGCATTTGACTTACCGTTTAATTAAATTGTATTATTAATTCAAACGTATGTATCATTCAACATACGAAGTATATTGTTCTTTAAATAGAAAATATGTAATTTTAAACAAAGAAGATATAAAATTACCAGCGGCACTTTTAAGTCATGTGTCACAGAGAATAAGATCATTTCTAGTATTTAATTTTTTCCACACACTTTTATCATTTTAATTTTGCCTTCTCTCATTTTCTCGTTCGTCACCACACGTAGAAAATTCACAGACGAAGATTAAAGATATAATATATCTTCCTGTTGTAGCACGTTGCATAGCATTATCGCAAATACATTCAAGAATTTTCACTTTATCTGATATTTTTTCATGATTTGATTAAAATTCCACAAAAGATCGTCTCGTTCCTTTTTATCGAGCCTTAATCCCTTTAATAGCTGAAAATCCAATTTCTTTTTCTTGATACTGAAATTGTACGATTAAAATCTTGTCAAAAGATTTCCGATATTCAAATTTTTTTTGTAGCTTTAATCGTAATTAGAAAATGTAATAAATCCATAATTTCCATTCAACTTGAAGGGAAGTCGCAAAAAATGCTTGAAAATGTATGTTTCATTTATCACTGAGAATTTACTGTCAGTTTTATCGATGCGATAATCAAACTATCGGATTTATTCAAAGTCTTGATTTAAAAAAAAACTAAATTTTCAAAAAATTCGATAAAAACAGCATTCATTCTAAAATTTGCACTTTTTGTATTTAAATTTATCTTACACAAATGGAACGTCCAGAAATCTTTTGATTATTTCCTTGAGGAATTAAACCCTTTGATTTTCTAACGAGGAATCAACGCTCCAGTAAAAAATGGTATAAGTTTTAAAATACGATCCACCAAACACCACGCGTGCGAAAAATTTATTTCGCAATTTTTACACTTAATTAAAACTGTCAAAACGTAGGAAAATGTACGCGTCGTGCGTTGAGAAACGTCGACGGGTAAACTGGGGGAGCGGACCACTCTATGAACGCATCTGTGCCAGCCAAAAAGTTTCGCCGCATGCGCTTTATAGAGATCCTGCCGGCGTCTCGACGGACGCCGCTGACATCGACGTCGCCAGCGTCGTTGGGTTTCGCATTATTACATGTCTCACGATTTTCAGAAAATAATAACGAGAGAAAAGGATTCGTACTATATACGTATTTAATTTTAGATAAAATCGGAAACCATCGTGGCACTGTGATTTAAAGAATCTTCAATATCTTCGCATAAGCGAAAATATAATATTGACGTATGAAAAAAATACTGTTATAAGTTCCATGTGAAAAACATCTCATTTGAATTTCGATTAGAAATAAATTGAGTTTTTTGAGTTGTAAAAGATTTCTCATTATCATCTACGTGAAATTTTCTGACTCTCTATATTAGGAAAAGTATTAAAAATACCCTATTTGATATATATATATATATAATAAATTTTTTGTTTAATGAGAGTAGGTTTTATCAAACAGGTTTGATAAAAGCTTCAATAGGTTTTTATATTATAAATTGACAATATTTCACAGAATTTTTGGAATATAAATATATTTTAATAAATGATAAATCAATTTTAATTTAACAGAATTTTGTTTCGCAATTTCAATTTAAAAAGTTTAAATATTTAATGTTAAAATTTTTTAACGCAAAAAATACCAGTTCTTTATGATATGATTTTTCAAAATCAGATATTGGATACATTATAGAAACTGGAATTAAATCATTACATTTTTTATGGAACTATACGAAAAATCTAACAATTTTGCTGAAGTATTTAAATTTTAACTAAATATAGATCTAAAATACTTTTGTGAGACTATTAAAATAATTATGTAGCGTATTCAAGCATGAGTGAATTTTGACATTTTAATAATTAGCTTGAGCATTCTACACAATTATTTTAATGTCGAACAAAATTATTTTCTGCAGATCTATCTTATTTAGCTAATTTTTTAAGTATTTTAACAAAATCGTTCTTTTCATATGACAAATCTCTTACTACAGTAGATTTCTTCTACATTTCCAATAATTTCTATATGAATGCATGATATCTATCAAATATTGAATATGTTTAATTATGCATGAATTATTGATTATCGTTATTACATTAGCAAACATTAGTAAATGCTCAGCTTTTTCATAAACTTGATAATGCGAACTGCATTAAATTCATTTTGCTGAGACAACATTAGGTTAACTTTTTGTAATAAATAAAAGATCTTTAATGATTTAATTACCAGACATTCTTTTAAAAAGAAAAAGGACACATAAATATATCATTTTGATTTTATCGACTAATCCTAAGCCGAAAATAAAATATGTACATAAAAATTAATAGTAATTTTATTTCCGATGTATAATGAACATAATAATTTCGATTTTTGAATCTATTGAAGAAAAGCAACGTCTTGTATTTAAATTCTATTGGATATAATTTTTGGATATAATTTTTTCGTTAGACTTTATAGAAATTTTAAGAATCAAATATTATAATGTATTATTAAGAAAAATATAAAACTATATTATTTATTTTAATATTGTTTGACTCTAAAAAATAACATTTGAATTAATATATTTGTTTAACATATGTATATTTTTATTTAAATTTTAATCATCTTTGCAATCACAACCCTTACTACGTTAGTTTTCGATGGCTTCGTTAGTAATGTAATTTTAGTGCTACGCTGTTGAGCAATAACAGTTTGCTAGCTTCTGCACCCGCTACAAACTACATTTGTTTAATAAGTTATATTACATGTTATATAATGAAAATTTTAACAGTTGTTAAATTAATATTTGTATAAAAAAGTAAATACCATTTTATATCACCTATACCATTATTATCACAAAAGTTGTCTTAAATTAAGATTTGCTATGATAAAATATTTATGCAATCTGTATTTGATTAGTTTTGAGAAATAGAATAATATAATATTATGTGTTATTTGACTTACTGAATAATAGGACTAACAGCGCAATGTGGAAACGGATATAACTCGAAAACAAACTTTGCACACAATCCAAACCAAACCAAATTTCGAATATGGCATGACAAACGTAATACAAACTATTTTGCAGTTTACTATGCACTAAGCATTTCTATTTCTGAATAGCATTCTACGTACAGCAGTTGATGCGCATAGACATTTGTTGCGATAAATGCTTTCGGTTTATAGCTCTAGTTTGATATATTACTGACTGATATTAACAAAAAAACAAGAACATATTGATAAAGTCTTTTTGATTACATTAAATAAAATATAAATTTTTTTATTTTGCTCTTTTATATATAAAAATACAGATTTTAATAGAAATAGTAATTAAATAATATCTGAATTTTTTCAGTGTTACGAAGTCTTAAAGCACACATGTACAAGTTTGAAAGGTCAATTGCAACCAAATGGCAAGCCGTTTACAACAGTTATTACGTATGCATTGAATCCGAAGGCTATAACAATGAGACAACTGTATGGCGAGTATGATCTCGATACACATGAATGGTAAATAACATATCGCCCGATATTATATTAAAGAGTAAAATTTCGAAATTACAGAACTTTAATTTAAAATTATTGGATACATTATTAGATACATGCTCTGCATTATGTGTTTTTTTAAATTATAAATGCAAGCTTTTAAACAACTTGAACAATTTTTAAGATATATAACAACAGATTTAAAACATTTTTCATTTAAAACAAAATTTATTTTATTAAAACATTACAATTACAAGTTTCACATTGATGAGAAATCGATAAATTTTATATAAAGTTTCTTTCTAAATATTTTTCTTTATTTTTTACCTAACTATTATTTAATTTCTTTGAAAAAAGTTTCATTTAAATAAAACTTTTTTCATTATGTTTATATATAACAAAAGAGAATAATAAAAAGAAAAGAGGAAAAAAAGAGATATTATCGAGATATTATAGTCTGGTCGTCAATCGGTCAATCTGATCGGTAATCGTCAATAAAAGTTTCGGTTTTCGTTTGCTTTATAATCCAAAAAATTATTTCATTAAAACTTTTCCGTAAAATTCGCGAGATTGTAGAATTTGCAGGATAATTAGATCTATTTTTTAGTTTTATTGTAATTAATATATATTTATTTATATATTGTAAATAAATATATTGTAAATAATTTTTTTAATGTGCTAAATTTAATAAAATACTTGCTAAAAAATATATTTCTACATATTATGTATTTATATATTTATATATATTATAATAAATTTTTTTGGATTATTATACAATTGAATTAGCATATAAGACATATTTATATGATGACTCATTTAGTTACTAATAGTAGTGCAATTCTATATAATACCGATAAAACCAGAAAATCTTTAAAATAGACACGAAATTTAGGATATTGAATGCACACGTCCGATTTGTAGGACAGATGGAATATTACCAACTTTAATACGAACGGATATAGCAACGGCAGATTGCGATAAACGATGGTATATTTTTGATGGACCAGTCGATGCAGTATGGATCGAGAATTTGAATACTGTCCTGGACGATAATAAAAAGCTTTGTCTCACATCGGGAGAAATAATGAAACTACTACCAACTCAAACCATAATGTTTGAAGTATCAGATCTTCGAGTAGCCTCACCGGCTACAGTTTCAAGGTAACGAAAAAATGTTATAAACTTTAAATAGCTTCTTAACAGTTGCAGAAGAATGAATAATATTAATATACATATTAAATATACATATACTGCAAATCTTCCTCCAAGCTTCCTCTTTTTAACTTTTTTATACCGTTAATTGTTGAAATGTATATTATTGAAAACGGCATAAAAACTTTTTCTTTGAAATATTCAGAATATGATTTTCTTTCTATTAAATTTGTCTGTTTTAATTCAAGTTGACAGTAAATAAAACTTATAACTATTAATAGAGAAGAATTATGTAAAATTTTTGCGTTTTATGTGATTTGAGTATATCTTAATCGTGATTATTAATGAGTACTAAAGAAATTATCTGACAGAGAAAATCTAACAAAACATAATAGTTACTAATCACAAAATTATTAATAAAATATATAATTAATAAAGAAATAATTAGAAAAATATAAATTAAAATATAAATTAAAATATAACAGATAGACGTAATGTGCGTAATCGTGATCAAGGATATTAAATAACACAAATATACACTATTTTTTTACTATTTTTACTATTTTTTAATTTACAGTAAGTAATTATATAAATTAAAATAAAATATAATGCACATAATGGCAAACTTGCTCAGGGATATTAAATAAAATATATTTTTTATTTTAATTAAAATAATTATCATCTAATATATTGATTATGATGTATACATATATTATTGTAGATGTGGTATGGTGTATATGGAACCAGAAAATGTAGGCTTGCAACCTTTGATCGATTGTTGGATACGATCATTACCAATAGTAAATCAACATTTTCTACAAAATTATTTTTTATTATATTATTTTTAAATATATAGCAATAAGATATATAGAAAATATATAATAGAAAATAAAGAAAAGAATATTAGCTCTTGTTTTAACAAATAATGTTATTTAATTAAAATTTTAATTATGTAATTATTTTTAAATATATCTTTTTTTCTATAAAAATTTATATTGATGATGGATTCTGAATTGCTAAAATAAATTGTATAAATTACACTCTTTAGTGTAATTTTAAATTAATTTTTAATATTAACAATTTCCATATTTTCCAGTTTTCAAATTAAATGCCTTCAATTAGCAATAAATAAATAGAATTTTGTATATTTTGAGTATAATGTAATTATAATTCGTATTATTCAAGATATAAAATGCAGTTACGTAAAATTAATCTGGAAAAGTTGTTTCTGCAGACGATGAACGATTACATCGAAGAAATAACTGAGTTAACAACTCAATTGGTGCTTCCCGGTCTGAAAATTGTACGTGAGAGTTTACGAGAGATCGTAAGCACTGTAGATTCCGCTGTTGTTCAATCTTATATAAATCTAATGAACTTCAGAATTAGATCGATAGTCGGACGTGAAGAAAAAGCACCACCGAGTTTAGCTCTCCAAAATGCTATACGTAAGCAATATGCGATTGTAACTGTATATTGTATATGAGTAACGTTAAAGATTAAGTTTATCACAAATAACAAGTTCAGAGTAATGCTTTAAGCCGCTTTAATGCTTTAGAACGTGCAATTATCGCATGTCTATAGCAAAGTCTAGTTAAGTTCAATAAATTTAATTACATACTATCGGCTTCTATTCATTAAGACCTTGTAATATATGTACATCAAAATCTAAATTAAAGATCGAATCTGTGTGAAGATTTCACTTTAGAAAACTTTTAAATTAATACTAAAAATAATATGATTAATATACTAATCATGCCTTAAATTATTGCCATTAGAGGATGAGGACAATTAGCAAATTTTTAATATTTTTAAAGTTAAATTCAATATTATATTTATTATACAAAATTACTAAGAACAATATTACAAAGTTTATATTACACAGCGGATTTGTTGTCACCATGGGCAGCTTTCGCCACTGTTTGGGGATTAGGAGCAACTTGCGATTACAAAAGCCGCTGCATATTTAATGATTGGTTAAGAAGAGTACAAAAGGATGCCCAGCATAAAATGCCATTTCCAGAAGAAGGCCTCGTATTTGATTATAGGTGTAAATTTAGAATAAAATTTAGAATGAAATAAGAAATATATAAATAGATTAAAAAAATAAAATTTATTTTTATATTAAGTTTTTATCAAAATTATTTATGTAAAATTTAATTTATATATATATATATATATATATATACAAGAACATGTTAAATCACAGATAGATTTCCTATAAGAAAGAGAAAGATAAAGAAGAAAATCTAAAAACAGAAAATAATAATGATTAAAATGTTGATCTTTAGGGAAAAATTAAACATTATTTTTGCTAATCGATATTCACAGATTCTTTTCAATTACATTGTAAAAAATTATTTATAATAATTTTTACAGCCTTACGTAATTTTATTTTTTTTACAACTTTATGATTTTTTCAGATTTTGACTTTCAAAATTTAAAAAATCATTTAATTATATTAACTTTAAATAATAAAGATACATTAAATTAAAATATACTGGTTTCGCAAATACCAATTAAGGAAATTTCGAAGTAAATATCGATTAGAGTTATATCATTTTATAATACGTTTAATATAAAAATTTATAAAAATTTTTAAATGATTATTAATACTCGTATGTATGATTATTAAAACTCGTATGTAAAATATCATGTGTAAATACTCTTATTTTTATTAACAAAAAATATTTTTCCTTTTTATAAAAATAAAACGCTTTTATTTATAATTTTTTTGTATGAATAATGCAAATTAGCAAAGAATTCAATCCTTTATATATGCTTGTAAAGTAAATGTGATTGTATATATAAAAGTAATAGAATATACTATTCTATTACTTTTACAGGTTACACGATGGATTCACTGATCCAATCGAGGGTCAGGAGCCAATTCCACCAAAGTGGTACAAGTGGTTGGACGGAGTTTTATCTATCACAGCAAAGCCAAAAATAAAATATATGGGTAAATTATAACAACTATTTTATCAAGAAAACATTTGAGCAAAGTTAAATATTCTATATTTAGAGATATAAATATTCTTCTTATTTCTTGACAAAACTAATTAGCTCATTAATTATTCGATATAATAATGAATAACAAATAAACAAGTAAAGAGAATCTCATAAATGTTAAAAGATATGAAATACAGAGGATATCCATATTTTCTTTATAATGCATATAGATAATAAAGCTTTATTTTAATTTATTATTAAGTTTGAAAGAATTTTAATTTTAAATTTAATAAAAATATGTAAAACTAAATAATGAACAAATAAAACATAAATATATTTTAAAAAGTTCTTGTTTGAAAAGAACAAATTTTAATTTTAAATATAAGAGAATGTTCACTTTTCTGTGTTTGTTTGTTCTTCATTATTATAAATTTAACACTAATTAGTTATATGTTCTATCAAAAAGTCGATTACAAATTTTATTAATAAAAAAAATTATTGATAAAGAACAGCTATTGATAAGGAAACATTAATTTGTATGATGTCTGGAATGTTATATATTTTTCTGTTTATTTAATACAAAAATTTATCAATGCAGCATCAATAAATATTATATAGGAATATAATATAGAAATATTATATCTTGCCTTGCAATCATGTTCATTGTATTTATTTTGTCTCATAACTTTTTAATACAATTTCCATATAGGTATAACCGTCTAACAATAACATCTAACAATAACATTAAGGTCAGGTGTGACGCTATAGCTTCGATTGTATTTGCGGGGAACATATTATACTATTAACACTATTACTTTTATTCTTTGTTTTACGTTCTAATGAGTAATAAAAATAGAATGACACAATGGTATAAGCGCGCTTTCCAAGCGCAATTAAAATCGTGAAGTCATATCTGATCCCGATTAATTATTTATTCTTTTATCTCTAAATAAATGGAGGAACAAATTATTATTTACTTTCTTTATCCATTTTATATGTAGATTAGATAAAAAAATGAACAGAGCATTGGATCAGATTTAATTTATTTTGAATACGTTCTAAAAATTACCATACATTAAATTCAATATGTATTGTTAATTTTTTTAAACTAATAGAGATATCATAATTTACAGAGATATCATATTTTACAGACATCATAATTCCAACTATAGACAGCGTACGAAGCGCAGCATTAATCGAATATCTCCTCACTAACGAGACAAATATACTTTGCGTGGGTGCAACCGGAAGCGGTAAAACTCTGACGGTGTCAGCGAAACTGTCACGTAACATGCCAAAGAAATACATTTGCGATTTTATGACGTTCTCGGCAAGAACTACGGCGCATCAAACACAAGTACAGCAAGAGAGCGAATTATGTATTTCTCGAACAGGAAATGAGATTAATGCCTAATTTCTCGCAGGATTTAATTGACGCGAAATTAAACAAGCGACACAGAAATATCTACGGACCACTTATCCTGAAAAAGCAAGTTTTCTTCATCGATGACTTGAATATGCCGGCATTAGATACGTGTGGCGCTCAACCACCGATTGAATTAATTCGCCAATTTATGGATTTTAACGGTAAGGAAAATAACATTAACAACATTATAATAACGTATTCAATTAATTGAGTTGATACATAAATCATTTAATATGTAATAAATAAATATAATGAATAAATATACATGAGAAAATAGCATAAGAATTAAATTAAAAGTGATTAGACACAGAATGATGATCGCAAATATATTTGCTTATAAGAAATTTATATAGAAATTGTTATAAAATTATAATAAATACATATATATTTTAGTTACACTTAATTTTAATATGCAGTATTTCTTAAATTATTGTAACTACATATAATATGTAGTTACAAATATATCTATAAAAAAGGAAATATTAAAAATTATTCAGCTTTTGAGCAGAAAGAAGAATTAACAATATTTTATCGCAATAAGTTCTTTACAGTTTTTCTAATTTAATTTAAGAGGGATTATTAGCGTTTCAGCTTGATTGTGTTGAAAATCCGAAAATTTTGATGCGCTATCATATCTGAAATGAATTGATATTTAATAAAGAATATATATTATATTATTCGAAAGATCTAACTTTGGGCGTTTTCTATTATAATATTTTTTATTTTATATTTTATATAAATGAATATAAATTTTATATCTCATAAATTGTATAATAGATGGATAATAAGGATCAATAAAAGAACTTTTCATATCGTAACATAGCTCGATATTTACTTGAGAGATTTGAAATCTTATTTCCCTCTTCATTAAAATCTCTATTTAAATGGTTTCCCTTCACAGTTAGATTGTATGTCAAAGATAAAATTAATTCTTAAATTAATGGAAAATCCTGATCCTTGTAAAAGCTCTTAAGATAATTGAATAATTTTACAAGGAAATCATATTTTTTAAAAAATAATACGTCATAATATATGGAGTTGTCATAATGACTTTTTTTTAGAGTAATGACGTTTTTGTAGAATACGCATTCCGGAAAACAGAAAAAAGCTCAAGAAAAATAATATAATAATTTCTATATAGCGTTATGAAATACTTGCCTGTGGTACATATGCAGTGAGAATTCAACAAATTTTAATAACCTGTTTCTGCAAACGTAATACTCCCCAAGGCACTCATGCCATTAGAATTGATCTCCTACGTGGGTGGAATCCAATAATATGGACATATGCATCCCACATATATCCATGGGGAAATATTAATATATTTTATCCACAATATGGAACAAATTATATAATTGCGGAATTTTTCATAAAATACCTGTTAATAATAATTATTATCCAATTATCTTATTATCTGATTACTGAGTAAAATTTCAATAAATTAAGAAATTTTCAGAATCTTTATCTCTCTTATAAATGTTTTTCTTGAAAAAGGAAACTTAAAACACTTAATTAAACGAAAAATGATATCTTGCTTATCTGATGCGACAAAATATAGTCCGTAATTAGCAATCAAAATTTAAGTTGAGATAGATTTTCCCTAGGGTGGTATGACAAAAGGAAGATCGGATCCTTCAGGCTGATCGAGGACGTGAATTTCGTCGCAGCTATGGGACCTCCCGGAGGTGGAAGAAACCCAATAACTGCTAGACTTTTACGGCATTTCCATATTATTGCATTTCCAGAGATGCAGGACGATGCGAAAGTGAGTTTGCATAGTATATGTAAAACTACACGTTAAATATGTTAATGCTAATTGCTTACATTTATCGATAGTTATCCAAAAAAGATCGGTTATATTATTTTTATTATCTAGAAATAAAAATGTGACATTTTGCTGAAATCATATTTTTAGAGTAAGAAACGAGATTACTTGATTGGATGAAATTTCTACGCGAATTTTCAAACATTGTATAAGATTCTAAAAAGAAATAAAAATAAAAAATAAAAAACTTCTATATATAATTTCGTGATTTTACATTTTTCATATTGTATAAAAAATATAAATCTGCGCATAAAAACGTAAAAAAATATATAGAAATAATATATTTATAAATAAATATAAAAAAAGAGAGAAAGAGAAAGAAAATATCTAAATTCAAAATGTTGACTTAAAATTTATATTAAATATGTATATATATATTAAAATTTAAGATTTAATTATTTTATAACATTGTACGTTAAAGAATATATTATAACAACTGATATTCTTATTGAATTAAGAATTATCTTATTTCATTCAAGAGTGAAAGAGAAATTCGTAACTGAAAATTATATTATTAATATAGCAAAGCTATCAACAATATTTTATACGCGGGAAAAGTATAAAAACAGCATGATAATTAGAAGAAAATTTTATTACATAATATTTAACAGAATCCAACTCAATGATTCCAGTTATTATGTCACTTGTATATAAGGAGTTCGTTATATAAGAAAATTTCCGATGACGTATCTTGTTACGCCCGGAACTGCACATACTTGACGCGTATGTTTCCTTCCACTACGTCGTCAGGTTTTCTTCCATCAAATTGACATCCACACCCAGTCGCGTATAATCGCGACTCGTAGAAAAGACGGAACTCTGTGGCACCATAGTTCACACTGTTTACTCTATTCTTTCATGTTTGTCGCAATTAGATGTCGTAAATCGAGTAATACCGACCATAATTTATCATAATCACCTGCCCGGTTGATATAATGGGGTCCATAATGAACCCCGTCGACTTCACGCACCTGCGAGACCTTCTGTGCACATTTCGACCAAGGTCGACAAGGCGGGAGTTTAAGTATCGCTGATTAAATATTCATGCCAAACACGTTTATACCTGTAGATGATTTTCTCGGTTCTTATACATTTCAATGTTCATCTAATGTTAATTAATTAAATATTGAATCAAGAGTAAATTATCAACGTTATACGCAATAAATTTAAACGACGTATAAATTTTTAATAAAATTTAGGGAGTAACCATTTTTTAATATAAGCGTGTGATTGGCACGTTGATTGCGTTATAGGCTGTCCTCATTCCAGATTTTTTTCTATAAACTCTGAATTAAAATTTAATATTAAAATTGATCTTTTATTAGAAAATCTCTTCTCAATCTATCTTTTTAATTTTCACAATCGATCTAAATATCTATTATATCCCTTTATTTACTTAATTAAATTGTATTAAAGTAAATTTAAACTAAGAATTGCGTTATAATTTAAAAAAAGAATGTATAAACGCTAAAAATTTTAATTATATCCAAGAAATATATCCAAAAAAAGAAGGTTATTCTTTATAAAAGCTAAATATTAAATCTGTGTACATATCTGTGTACGTATCTTCATAATAATATATTTAACATACAAACTTATGGATCTAACTTATGGATCATATTTTTAATTTACAGTCGCATATCTTTAAAACAATCCTTGACTCATGGATGTCAAGCATACCAGAATTTTATGATCTACTGGACGACATAGTGGACTCCACTTTAAAAGTTTTTGCAGTTGTACACAGCGAAATGTTGCCAACTCCCAATAAATCACACTACACTTTTAATCTTCACGATGTGAGCAAAGTGTTTCAAGGCATTCTTATGGCAGACGCAAAAAAAATTTTAGTTAGTATATTTTTTTTATTATGAATAGAAATTACCTAAAAATAAATCAAATAATAAAATAAATCTTATTTTCATTCAAAGCGAATCTCAGAGTGTTTAATATTTATATGCAAATTTGCAAATACATTGTTCCGTTCTGTAAACTATGTTGTTTGTCAGACTTAAAATGCAATCATAAACTGAAGCTGAAAATAACATTATAAATTACAATTTTTTGCAGTGCCTGTTGTATATATATATATTTATGTTTATATAATATATTTATATATATTTATATATATATATGTTTATAGAATATATATATATATATATATATATATATATATACATATATATATATACACAGAATTTTTTGCAGTATTTATATATTGCAAAAAAATGCTTATTAACATTAATAAAAAAATAGACAATTAATGATGATGTTATTTCTAATATATAATTTATATTTATGATTACATTTCCAATCCAACAAATTGGCGCATATTTTACAGAAAAGGAAAATGTAATTACAAAGGATATTAAGCATCAAAGCACCAAAATGCATTTCAATCGAAAAGAATTCTGTATATCATATGATTTTTTTAAATATCTCTAAGTTAAAAATTAATTGTATTTTATTTAAAAATAAAAAGTAATTTGATAATAACGCACTTGTAATAAGTAGTTAAAGTACGTGTATGGTCAGACAAATCTTTGGCTCTAACTCAGGCATTACAGTTTTGGCATTGAATGAGTATCGTTCAACATATACCATTATTATCTAGTTGATATAAAAAACGGTAAATTTGTTTGACAATAAGTAGAGAAAATAACCTTGCTCTAGTAGTTTCATACATGACAAAGCAGGTCACTCCACGTATATATTAATCGATAAACGTTGCTTGCAATTTTCTTGAAAAGAGAGATTATTTTAATCGGATTTATATGGTATTTTATTCATATAATGTTAGCGTAAAATTAAATGCTTTGCGTATGTTTTATTGTCAAAAATATGTGTTATTATGAAATTATATCTACTAAAAATCGACATTTATCTTTCGTATTCTTATACAATTCATTAATTTTTATAGAAATTGCTTTATATATTAAATAATGTTTGTGTCAATAATCACATTTGATTAATATTTTTTTACATCATATAGATTCGCGAAAAGTTATTATTACTTTGGTATCATGAAAATATTCGAGTCTTCAGCGATCGCTTTATAAATGACGATGATAAAAAATGGTTTAATCAGCTCTTATGCGATGTACTGATGAAAAAATTCCATTGTAACATGGACGATATTATCGGAAAGAAACCATTATTTTATAGCGATTTTTGTAATATAATAGGAGACTATGAAGAGATAACAGACATCGAAAAAGTAATTCATTTTTATTTAAATTAACGCATAACTTAACACATACCTAGTATTTAACATAACATAATAATTTATAAGTAATAATTTATAAGTAATCTTGTAAGATCACTAACAGTTAACAATTGCAACAATACTTAATAATAAATAAAAGTCTGACAATAAATAATAATAAACAGTTAATGTAAAATTTAATATTTTTAAATTTGTATGTGCAATTATTGCCGTTGGACATTATAACACTTATAATTTAAAATGCAAACTTAATTTAAAATTTAGATTTTTTGCATATCTTATAACACTTCTTTAACAAATATAATTGTAATGTTTAAATACAATTGTAAAAATTTTGCTTTACATATATTAATCCTTTATATATGTTTTATAGATAAGAAATATTCTACTTGATAATTTAGACAGTTATAATAATTTAACGACATCACCGATACAATTAATATTTTTTGAAGATGCAATAAATCATATTTGTAGAATCACACGAATACTTCGACAACCTGGAGGAAATGCTTTACTGCTTGGAATAAGTGGATCGGGTAGATTATAATTATTTAAGATTAAAATATTTAAATATTTTATAATTAATAATATCTTTATTTTCTATGTATTATATGTATATATTTTTTCTTATATATGCATCTTCATCCCTCTGTTTAAGAACTTATATTGTATCCGCTGGAAATACAGAACAGAATATATTGTTGTTCTTATTAGGACGTCGAAGCTTGACAAAGTTTTCATCGTATATCAAGGAATACAATTGTTATCAGATTGAAATCAATAAAGATTATACAATTCATGACTGGCGAGACGACATCAAAAACATAATGCTAAAAGCAGGATTACAAAATCAACCTATTGTCTTTTTGTTTTCTGACATGTATGTAAAATGCAGACCAGAAAATGTGGAGTTAAACGAAAAAGTATAACTTTCTAAATGCTCTTGTCACTTATTTTAATTTGTATATTATGAATAAATGTTACTGCATTTGTTAAAAGGATATATTTGATATTAAAATGCATCTCAAAAAAATATTTTACAATCTTAATGAAAAATTTCTTAAAGAAAAAAAAAGAAGATAATTTACTTGCAATAATCACTATTTATGATATTTATAGATATTTATAGATAACTGCGTTTACGATAACGAAATTCCGTTTTCATATTTAAACTGTATCTCAGAGATATTCCATAAAATTATACGTTCTTGTAGATAACGAATGACTCAATGCTGGAGGATTTAAACAATATCTTAAATAATGGAGATATACCGAACATATATCAAACTGATGAAATGAACAAAATATATCAAGCAATGCGAGTACCAGCACAAGAGGCTGGATTACAAATCAATAGAAGTAACCTTTTCTTCGTTTATCAGAAAATAGTCAAAAGCAACTTCCACGGTGTCATTACGATGAGGTATTTTTATTGAAAAATGTCTGTTATAAATTACATTAATGGCATTATTTATTCAGGTTGCAAATTAATATAATTATATTTATAGATTATATATAGAATTATGTGTTTATAGGTGATTATATCAATTTATAACATAATTTAAATGAAACCATTATAATCGCGGTATAATCGCAAAGTATTTCTGGACATAAGTATTTCTGGAAAATTAATGAGATTTATGCGAGATTTATGTTAGGAAGTTTTTGCAAAAGCAGGAAAACATGACTTTTCCCAATAATTCTAATAAAATACTAGACACGCAATACTCGATTCACGCAGAAATATTGTTTGTCACGATATGATAAATCCACGGTAAAGATTCACTGGCGAGATTTGTACGTTTATGACGAATAGATTTTGATATATCGAATGTCACAGAGCTTTTAGTATCCGTGAAATCATTAATTTTATTTTGCGTTACATATATCATGAAGTTAAGTCATGTAAAAGTAATCACATCAGATAAAATATGATAAATATCGCGCAAATAATATTGGCATAAGTTTCCATTAAAATCTATTAAAATAAATATTTAAAAGTAATGGAACTTTGAGACCAATAGATTCAAATTTTAACAAATTAAATAAATCGTAAATGTGACTTGGGACAGTGAAAATAACTTGGAACAGCATGTATATTTGTTAAATTCAATCATAGAATCCATTCATGATTAAATTTAATAAAAATGCTGTCCTAAGTTACCTGCACTGTCCCAAGTCACTTACATTTGTATCCTATACAATCTTTAATCGCTTAAATTACTAAAAGTATGCAAATAGAGTATTTTTCAAAAGTATATAAAAAGAATTAAAATTTGTTTAATAATTCATTCGCTAAATTGAAAGTAATTTAGAAGCTATTTTTTAAGATTTTTAATGTAAAAATATCATATTTCTTTTTTTTTTTAATATATTATTGAATTATAAATTATAAATATTAAAAATAGTAATTCTTAATATGATTATATGCAACAAGTTTATATTGTTGTTTAATTCAAAATAGACGTAATCTCTTGAGAATATAATATATCGAGGATTATCGAAGGAAATTACGCTGACAACAATGGAAAAGTAATTATAAAGTCGTTCAATATTGGTAGATAGATAAAATATGGAAATGACAGAAAGGCCAATGAGAAAATATAGATTATTGATCGATAAATTTAATTTCTTTGCATAGACAGTACTCCATTTGATATTAGTCAATTTTTCATAGAATATGCAAGTCGTTCACGATTGAGAGATTGATTAATATTGAAATTGTCAATTTCGTAAAAATTTTATCACAAATCTATAATATATTATATTTAATGGGTCTCTTTTTTCTATGATCTTTCTAATAATTTCATCAAGATTATTTTTTTCTTAAACTATATTTTTATGTTTTTTTGTTAATATTTATATTTTAAAGCATAAGGAATTTTATAAATGAAGATATTATTTGTCAATCTTTTAATTTTTTAATAAAATTTTGACTTTTTTGTTTTATTTTACTTAATAAGTTTATATATAATAATATCATATATAATATATTATATGAAACGTATTATTATTATATATTTATATATGAAACTATAATAATTAAACAGTATATGTGTATAGAAGATTTTCTGAACTATAAGCATCTATAGAATATAGTCTGAAAGGATTTAACGAATTTTCTGCAACAAATTGTTTAAGGAGATTTGCTGAAACATTGTCTAATATGTATAATAAACTATACATCGAAAATAAATCAATTGAATTAAATTCAAAGCATATTAATTAAATTGTTTATTGTGAGAACATTTGTAGAATATTTGTGAAACATTAAACTTATAAATTTTTACAGAATATAATTTACTTTTTCATGTTGCTATTTGATTCTAGAACTTAATTATAAAACATCTATGATTTAATCTGCATAAAATAAAAGAAATTTAATCTACATACCTCACCATAAATTTCTAATTAGCTTAATACATTTTCAATATTCCAGCCCGATTGAAGATACATTTCGCGCTCGCATCAGACAATTCCCGGCACTAGTAAATTGTTGTACTATTGATTGGTTTTATCCCTGGCCGGATGCCGCACTTCAGGTTTGTACAACACAATAAAGTGTGACATAACTAAAAATATATATGTCTCCACAATTTTTTTATTATAAGTACCTTTAAACAAAAATCAATATTATGTCTACTTTAAATATGTTGATTACATGTATGTAGATTCTTTTTAAATGTTATTTATATATATATATATTTTTTTTTTAAGAATTATATATATATATATATATATATATATATATATATATATTTCAATATAATTCTTAAGTTTATAATTAACATGTCAACATTTAAAAGTTTTTAAAAAGTTTTAATATAATAATATGAGAGATACTCTGAGAGTTGGCTTTTTTTTAAATTTTCTAGTATTCAGTAAATGTATATTGCAGTATATTTGTGAAAAAGTGCTGTGTACGACTGTGTTATTTAACTTACGCTTTTTTTGTATGCCAAACGAGCATTTTACAAGTAAAACAATAAATATACAAATAAAATGTAAAAATATAAGACATCGTAAATGTATGTGATATTCAGAATTTTCATTCAACATAAAATTTCCACTATTAAAATATTAGAAAATTAACAGTTTGGTAAAGAGTATCTTAAAACTACTATTTTATATTTTATTTTATCATAATTAGAACTTACGCTAATACACTATTTTAATTAAGAATAAGTGACGAACAATATGCTGATCCGATATAAATCATATTGCAATTTTAACTTAATCTAATGATTGTTATCATAATACTCATAGACAATTGATGGACTTAATTAGTAATGTTAGATTTTTGTAAATTGATATTTTAAAAAGAATTAAAAGTTTTAATGTGCAACAAATAATTAAATATGTAAGGTATATCTATTTAAATATGAAAACTTGAAGATTTTGTTCTACTTGATACAATCAAATAATTCTCTTTCGTAAATTAATTATTATTTATATATATATATATATATATATATATATATATATATATATTTTTTTTTTTATTATATATATATATTATATATATATATATATATATATATATATATATATATATATATATATATTAGAAATTGAAATTGAAATTAACT